>Ga0256405_10000978_pt1 | contig 85600 bp, 73 predicted proteins | sample RumenRJG_02DNA_FD_189096 | JGI IMG/M metagenome (GOLD analysis project Ga0256405, IMG submission 189096) | Bovine rumen microbial communities from Lethbridge, Alberta, Canada - RJG_02 | ecosystem: Host-associated > Mammals > Digestive system > Stomach > Rumen | place: Canada: Alberta... | reverse complement strand
ACGCTGATGCTAATAGAATAATGACTGATGACTAGTCAAGTCAACATAATTTAAAAATAATTATTAACCGGATCAACCTATATCGCAAATAAGGCTGAAAGTAGTCAACTAAAATCGTTAAACTACAGTAAAACTCCCAGTATTAGTACATAAAACTCCCAGTCCTAGTACATAAAACTCCCAGTCCTAGTACATAATACTCATAGTCCAAGTACCCCGGACTCCCAGTCCAAGTACTCCGGACTCCCAGTCCGGAGGGTCTGGACTGTCATCAGGTATCACTAAATCAAATGGCAAAAAGGAGCAAATACGACCGCAAGATCACCTCTTTGGGGGACTTGTGATCCGAATAGCGATTCTTTTGGGATAAATATCATGGTTTTTTCATATAAAAATGTGTAAGTAATTGCATGTTTGAAAAAAATGTTGTAACTTTGCAGCCGCTTTGACTCAATGAGTTATGGCAAGAGTTTATTCACATGTTTAATTTTTAATCAGGTACTGCGTACCACCATTTTTATTTATGTCAGTTTTTAAAAACGTGCAACCACTTGAGGACTTCGACTGGGAACAATTTGAAAGCAACAGTACTTCAGGAGTTAGCAAAGAGGAGTTAACCAAGGCTTATGATGAGACCCTGAACAAGGTTTCTGAGCATCAGGTTGTTGACGGTAAGGTTATTTCTATTGACAAGAAAGAGGTTATCGTTAACATCGGTTACAAGAGCGACGGTATTATCCCTGCTTCTGAGTTCCGTTACAACCCCGACTTGAAGGTTGGTGACGTCGTTGAAGTTTATGTTGAGAACCAGGAGGACAAGAAAGGTCAGCTTCTTCTTTCTCACAAGAAGGCTCGCATGAGCAAGAGTTGGGAGCGCGTTAATGCAGCTCTTGATAATGAGGAGATTATCCAGGGTTACATCAAGTGTCGTACCAAGGGCGGTATGATCGTTGACGTATTTGGCATCGAGGCCTTCTTGCCGGGTAGCCAGATTGACGTTCATCCTATTCGTGATTACGATGTATTCGTTGGTAAGACCATGGAATTCAAGGTTGTGAAGATCAATCAGGAGTTCCGCAATGTTGTTGTTTCTCACAAGGCTCTCATCGAGGCTGAGTTGGAGCAGCAGAAGAAAGAGATTATCAGCAAGCTGGAGAAAGGTCAGATTCTCGAGGGTACCGTTAAGAACATCACTTCTTACGGTGTATTCGTTGACCTCGGCGGTGTTGACGGACTCATTCACATTACTGATCTCTCATGGGGTCGTGTTAGTGATCCACATGAAGTTGTTGAGCTTGATCAGAAGATCAATGTTGTTATTCTCGACTTTGATGATGAGAAGAAGCGCATTGCTCTCGGTCTGAAGCAGCTTACCGCTCATCCTTGGGATGCACTGGATGCTAACCTGAAGGTTGGTGACCGTGTGAAGGGTAAGGTTGTTGTTATCGCCGACTACGGTGCATTCGTAGAGATTGCTCCGGGTGTAGAGGGTCTGATCCACGTATCAGAGATGTCTTGGAGCCAGCACCTGCGCAGCGCACAGGAGTTCATGCATGTTGGTGACGAGGTAGAGGCTGTTATCCTGACACTCGACCGTGAGGAGCGTAAGATGTCTCTCGGTATCAAGCAGTTGAAGGATGATCCATGGGAGTCTATCGAAGAGAAGTATCCTATTGGCAGCAAGCACACCGCACGTGTACGTAACTTCACTAACTTTGGTATCTTCGTAGAGCTCGAGGAAGGTGTTGACGGTCTGATCCACATCAGCGACCTGTCTTGGACTAAGAAGGTTAAGCACCCATCAGAGTTCACACAGGTAGGTGCAGAGATCGAGGTTGTTGTTCTTGAGATTGACAAGGAGAACCGTCGTCTGTCTCTCGGTCACAAGCAGCTGGAGGACAACCCATGGGATGCTTACGAGACTCTGTATACTCCGGGTAGCGTACATCAGGGTAAGATCACTGAGATTATGGACAAGGGCGCCGTTATCGTTCTCAACGAAGGTGGTGAGGGCTTTGCCACTCCGAAACACCTCGTTAAGGAAGACGGTACTCAGGCACAGCTCGGTGAGGAGCTCAGCTTCAAGGTAATTGAGTTCGTAAAGGATACCAAGCGTATCATCCTGTCACACAGCCGTACATTCGAGGATGTGAAGGAAGAGGCTAAGAAGGCTGTTCGCAAGCAGCGTGTTGCTAAGAAGGAGGAGACTCCTGCTATCAACAATGTAGCTGCCGGAACCACTCTTGGTGATATCGACGCATTGGCAGAGCTGAAGGCTAAGTTGGAGAAGGGAGAATAATACTTTTCCAATCAATATTTAGAAAGGGATGCCAATCGGTATCCCTTTTTTAGTTGAATAATATTTGCTAATAGGGTCATTCTTTTTCTGGCATAATTTTTGTATTTGAAGAAATTGTTATATATTTGCAATAAGAAAGGTAAAAAAATGGCTAGTCAATTTTCCCCCAAGGTATCGCAGATTCTCGCCTTCAGTAGAGAAGAAGCCTCAAGACTATCGAGCAGTTCGGTGGGTCCTGAGCATCTCTTGCTGAGTCTTTTGCGAGAGAAGAGCGGTCCGGTTCGGGATTTCTTCATTAAGTTTGATGCTGACATTGCAGCAATCAAGAGCGAACTGGAAGAGAAGGTTCGTGAGGATAACAGGCAGCAACAGATGATATACACCCATGAGTTGGTGCTCAACGAGAAAGCGAGTAACATCCTGAAGCTCGCGGTACTTGAGGCCCGTTTGCAGACAAAGACTTTAGTGGATGTGCAGCATCTGCTGTTAGCTATATTACATGATCAAGTAGAAAATGGTGCAAGAATGATTTTAGAACAAAATAACATGAACTATGAGGATGCCCTGACCTTCTTCTCACAGAAGAAGGAATCCATCCAACCTACCAATGGCATCGGTCTGCCAGAGGATTTCGATGAGGACGAAGAACAGCCTGCTGCCAATAATACCGGTAAGGCTCGATCAAATGCGTCTGTTTCCACACCGACACAAAAGACGGGCGGTAAGACACCGATGCTGGATAATTTCAGTGTTGACCTGACACAGGCAGCACGTGAAGGAAAGCTCGATCCTATCGTAGGCCGCGAGAAAGAGATTCTCCGTGTGTCAGAGATCCTTTGCAGAAGGAAGAAGAATAATCCTATCCTCATCGGTGAACCGGGTGTGGGTAAGAGTGCTATCGTGGAAGGACTGGCACAGTTGATCGCCAAGAACAAGATTTCACCTATTTTATATAATAAGCGTCTGGTGAACCTCGATATGACAGCTATCGTGGCTGGCACAAAGTATCGTGGTCAGTTTGAGGAACGCATCAGGGCACTGCTCAAGGAGTTGGAGCAGAATCCGGATATTATCGTGTTTATCGATGAGATCCACACACTTATTGGTGCAGGCAGTACGCCAGGATCCATGGATGCTGCCAATATCATGAAACCCGCCTTGGCACGTGGCACTATACAATGTATTGGTGCAACGACACTGGATGAGTATCGTAACTCCATCGAGAAAGACGGTGCCCTGGAGAGACGATTCCAGAAGATTATCGTTGAGCCCACCAATGCTGAGGAGACACTCAATATCCTGCATAATATCAAGGATCGTTACGAACAGCATCATCATGTGAACTACAGTGAGGAGGCTATCGCGGCGTGTGTCAGATTGACAGACAGGTATATCAACGACCGTTTCTTCCCTGACAAGGCTATAGATGCGCTTGACGAGGTAGGTGCTAAGGTACATCTGCATTCTGCCAATGTACCACCAGAGATCATTGCAAAAGAAAAAGATATCGCCTTTGTCAAGGATAAGAAGAAGGCAGCCGTCAACAACCAGAACTTTGAGTTGGCAGCTGGCTATCGTGACCGACAGTTACAGTTGGAGAAAGAACTCGTTGAGCTACGTGAGAAGTGGCAGCGTGATGATATGGACACCCGTGCCAACGTGACAGAGAAAGAGGTGGCAGATGTCGTGTCTATGATGTCAGGTGTTCCTGTACAACGAATGGCAGAGTCTGAAGGACTTCGTCTGAAGAATCTCTCTACTGACTTGAAGAAAGAGGTGATTGCACAGGATGCTGCTATAGAGAAGGTGGTAAAGGCCATCTTACGTAACCGTGCCGGACTGCGTGACCCGAACCACCCTATCGGAGCATTCATGTTCTTAGGACCTACTGGTGTGGGTAAGACCTACTTAGCCAAGAAATTGGCAGAGATCATGTTTGGCACAGCTGATGCGCTCATCCGTATCGATATGAGTGAGTATTCTGAGAGTTTCAATACCTCTCGTCTGGTGGGTGCTCCTCCGGGATATGTCGGTTATGAGGAAGGAGGACAGTTGACAGAGCGTGTTCGTCGTCGTCCCTACTCTATCGTTTTGCTGGATGAGATCGAGAAGGCCCATGGCAATGTGTTCAACATGCTCTTGCAGGTGTTGGATGAAGGCCGATTGACAGATGGTAATGGTCGTTTGGTGGACTTCCGTAATACGGTGATCATCATGACCTCTAATGTAGGTACCCGTCAACTGAAAGAGTTTGGTCATGGCATTGGTTTCGGAGCTGCCAAGATAGGCATCTCTGTAGATGATAAGGATAAGGAGTATGCCCGAAATATCATCCAGAAGAGTCTGAGTAAGCACTTCTCTCCGGAGTTCCTGAATCGTATGGATGATATCATTACCTTCGACCAGTTGGATCTTGAAGCCATCAAGAAGATTGTAGATATCGAGTTACGTGATCTTAACAAGCGAATAGAGGGTCTTGGTTATCACATGACCGTGACTGACGAGGCAAAGACATTCGTCGCCACAAAGGGTTATGATGTGCAGTTTGGCGCCCGACCTTTGAAACGTGCCATCCAGACACATATCGAGGATGGCGTATGTGAGATGCTCATTGACGAGACATTAAAGCCGGGTATGACTATCCTGGTGGATAAAGATCCTGATCACGACAAACTGATCTTTCAGGTGAAATAAATATAAATGAAAAGAGCTGCTCATCAGGGCAGCTCTTTTCTTAGTGATATATATTGTTTAATTATTATTTCTCTGACCTCTAAACTGACGGTTCTGACGGTTGGCACGCATCTTCTTCATCTCTTCTTGTCTTTTCTCGTAAGCGCTGAACTGATCCTTAGACAGGATATTCTTCAGTTTTCCATCATATTCCTTCTGTTTGGCCTCACGCTCCTGCATCCACTTCTGCATATCCTCTCTTGAAGGACGCTGACCATTCTGTGCTGTTGCACCGGTCTGTCCGTCTGTCTTCTTACCTTCAGCATCGGGTTGGTTACCTCTCGGACCATTACGCATACCCTGACCACGTCCTCCACGACCTGGCATACGGAAGAGAGAAGAATACTCCTCATTCAAGGCCTTTACTTTCTCCTGCTGCTCCTTGGTAAGATTGTACTCCTTGGTCATCATCTCTGTACGATCCATTCTCGGTCCACGTGGACGCTGTCCTCTCATCTGCTCATCCTGAGCACTTGCCATCGTCACTGTCATGATGGCAACCATCATTAATAATAATTTTTTCATTGTATTTCTGTTTTAGAATTAATTGTTTATTAAAATCAATTGTATGACGAAAGACAGTCATGAATCGTTTATTTATAAATTCAAGTTTTAAGAATAATTTTGTGTTTACTTTAATTTTTGTAAATAAAAAGGATGTGACATTTTGTATGCCACATCCTTTATATAAAGAGTAATGTAAATCAATCAATTATTGACGGTTCCACCGACAATATCAAGCAACTCACTTGTAATAGCTTGCTGACGACTCTTGTTGTATTGCAGGTTCAGTTCACGCAGCAACTCATCAGCATTATCGGTAGCTGTCTGCATGGCAACCATACGAGCAGCATGTTCTGAAGCAACACTGTCGAGCAATGCCGTGTACAGCATCAGATGCGCATACTTAGGAATCAGCTTCCCTAATACTTCATCCATAGAGGGTTCTACGATAAAGTTATCATTCAGAGGCTTAGCCGCAACATGTTCATGTTGTGTCTGCTGTTTGTCACGCTGACGCAAATACTCAACGGTTTCTCTTGTCGCCGCAACAGATGTAAGATCACGCTCCTTATCTTCATCAAGCTCGCTTTGAAGATCAATAGGATAGAATGTCTTTCTGGTAAGAATCTGCGATCCGGCACTCTTGAAATGATGATAAATCAATTCTATGCGGTCGAGTTCTCCTAAACGGAACATCCTACCTAATTCAGTAGCGATCTCTATACATCCTTTTGCATTCGGCTTGTCTGCCAATGCGACAAAGTTTCCACCCGACTGTAATCCAAGTTTCGTCACTTTCTCAGCTACTTTCCGGCCTATAGGATAAACAATAATGTTTTCCTTACCGAGATATTGATATTCGTCGATAGCCTGCTGCATCATCTTGATGACGTTGGCATTGAAACCGCCACACAATGAGGAATTGCTGGAGTAGACCACCAAAGCAACCCTCTTTACGGGACGTACAATGTTATAGACGGTAGTAGCATCGGCTTCACTGGCCAGGAATGTCTTTAAGATATGCTCTAACATGGAAGAATAATGAAGCATATTCTCAATCGCAACCTGTGCATGGTGAAGTTTTGACGATGCCACCATCTTCATTGCACTCGTAATCTTTCGTGTGCTGTTAACGCTGGCTATACGACCTTTTATCTCTTTCAGTGACGGCATAGGCTATTACTGTTTGTAAGTCCCGGCGATATCAGCCATGGTGGCCTCGATACAACTGGTGACAGTATCATCAATCTTGCCACTGCCCAGTGTAGCGATAACCTCAGGATGACTCGAACGCATCTTATCAAGGAATGAGTTCTGACATTCACGGATCTTGTCTACTGGAACATCTGCCATCAAACCGTGTGTACCACAGTAGAGGATGGCAATCTGCTCGCCTACGGGCATCGGACTATATTGTGGCTGAATCAACAACTGGTTGTTCTTTCTACCCCTGTCAAGAGTCATTGCGGTTACCGCATCCATATCAGAAGAGAACTTGGAGAATGCCTCCAACTCACGATACTGAGCCTGATCGATCTTCAGGGTACCAGCCACCTTCTTCATGGACTTGATCTGTGCCGAACCACCCACACGTGATACAGAGATACCAACGTTAATGGCAGGACGGAATCCTTGGTTGAAGAGGTCGGTCTCCAGATAGATCTGTCCGTCGGTAATTGAAATCACATTCGTCGGGATATATGCAGAAACGTCACCAGCCTGTGTCTCAATGATAGGAAGAGCGGTTAATGAACCGCCACCCTTCACATGACCTTTCATGCAAGCGGGCAGGTCGTTCATCTGCTCTGCCACCTCCTGCTGGTCGTTGATACGTGCAGCACGCTCCAACAGACGAGAATGGAGATAGAACACATCACCAGGATATGCCTCACGTCCAGAAGGACGACGGAGAATCAATGACACCTCACGATAAGCGACAGCTTGTTTTGACAAGTCGTCGTAAACAACGAGTGCACTCTCTCCCCTATCACGGAAATACTCACCGATGGCAGCACCGGCAAAAGGTGCATAGTACTGCATAGCAGCTGGATCAGCAGCAGTAGCAGCGACAATAATTGTATAAGGCATGGCCCCATGCTCCTTCAGGTTTGCAACGAGAGCCGCAACAGTAGAAGCCTTCTGACCAATAGCTACATAGATACAATAAACAGGTTTCCCTGCCTCATAGAAACTCTTCTGGTTAATGATAGTATCTACGGCAATAGCTGTCTTACCGGTCTGACGGTCGCCGATAATCAACTCACGCTGACCACGACCGATAGGAATCATAGAGTCAACGGCTTTCAAACCTGTCTGAAGAGGTTCTTTCACGGGCTGACGATAGATCACACCAGGTGCCTTACGGTCGAGTGGCATCTCAAACGCCCCAGTAAGATCGATATCACCCTTACCATCGATGGCTTCACCCAATGGGTTAATCACACGTCCTAACATATTGTCATTGACGCGGATAGAGGCAATACGCTTAGTACGCTTTACTACCTGACCTTCTTTAATACCTGATGTCGGACCTAAAAGCACACAACCGACGTTGTCTTCCTCGAGGTTCATCACAATAGCCATTGTGCCGTTCTCAAACTCTAACAGCTCATTAGCTTCAGCATTTCTCAGACCATAGATACGTGCCACACCATCGCTTACGGTGAGTACGGTACCTACCTCATCGAAATTCTCATCAGAGCTGATGCCTTGCAACTGCTGGAGAAGGACCTCAGATACTTCGCTTGGTTTTATTTTATCTGACATTTTTTAATCTTTCATTATACATCAATCATGATATATATCATGTTACTTCTTCAATGTGTTAAGAATGTTTTTAAGCTGTGCTTTCACACTGGCATCCATTCTATATGTATCGTATTCCAAGATAAAACCACCGATAATATCGGGATTCACCTCGGTTGCGAATTCCACAGTTCCATTAGTTCTACTCTCTACCATCTTACGCATCTTCTGTTCTGTTTCAGGAGATACTGTTGTGGCAGTGATGAGTCGTCCTCGGATGACATTTTTCTCTTGCCTGTACAGAGTGATATACGAATTAGCCATGAATTGCAGGATCTTCTCCCTGTCTTCGTTTAAGACAAGTGCTACAAAACGATTGGTCAGTTCTGTGCGGTTTTCACCACAAGCAGTGAGCAAAAGTTGTTTTTTCTTGTCCTTTTCGAGCATAGGGTTGTCTATCGTAAACCTCAGTTGAGGCACACGTATATAGCTTTCGGCAAGCGTCTGCATGTCTTTATAGACATCATCAGCTACCTTCTGCTCAATGGCACTCTTCAGGAGTGCCCGTGCGTAACGTACCGATATTACTCCTATATCCATGACAAATTAGTTTGGTGCAGAAACATCATCCAACAATCTATCTATTAACTTCATTTGTTCATCGTCAGAGGATAGCTTAGCACGAAGCACTTTCTCAGCAACCTCAACAGACAACTGAGCCACTTGGGCACGGATATCGCTGATTGCCTGGCGTTTCTCACTCTCGATCTCTGCCTTAGCTTCTTCTAAGAGACGTGCTCCTTCTGCCTTTGCCTTATCCTGTGCACCCTGAACGATGGCATCGCGTGTCTGTGCAGCCTCTTTTAATATCTGAGACTGACGCTCACGTGCCTCTTGAAGCAGAGCCTCACTCTCCTGTTGAATGTTTGCCAAGCGCTCGTTTGCCTCATGTGCTTTCTTTAAGCTGTCATTAATATAGGCATTACGACCCTCTACCATATTGATAATAGCAGGGAAGCCATACTTTGCCAAGACAAAGAAAACAACCAGGAAGGCCAGCAACATCCAGAAGAGAAGACCCAGATCGGGGGTTAATATGGATGGCAAATTTTCCATTAGCAAATAGTTGTTGTAAATACTTTAATAAAGTGTTATTTCCTTGAAGGAAACTATTTAATAAGGAATGCACATGCTACCACTGCGAACAGGGCAACACCCTCTACGAATGCAGATGTAAGGATCATGTTTGTCTGGATCTTACCAGTTGCCTCTGGCTGACGAGCAATAGCGTCCATAGCACTACCACCAATCTTACCGATACCCAAACCTGCACCAATTGTTGCGATGCCTGCGCCGAGTCCACAACCCATAGCGCCAAGTTCTGCTAATAATAATGAAATCATAATTTTAAAGTTTTAAATTGTTATTAATATGTTTATTTGTTTTTTATTTATTCTGCATGATGCTCAGGATGAGCCAAACCGATGAATACAGCTGAAAGCAAAGTAAAGACGTATGCTTGTACGAAAGCGACCAGCAACTCCACACAGTTCATAAACAAAAGCATCAGTGCACTAAAGAGATTCAGTCCGACACCCATGGCAGTACCTAATGTCCATCCCAGGAAGATCACGCAGGTAAAACTAAGGATAATAGCATGACCAGCCATCATATTAGCAAAGAGACGGACCATCAGGGCGAAGGGTTTCGTAATGATTCCTACAACCTCGATTACTGGAATTAATGCCACAGGATAAGCCTTGAGGAACAGGGGCACCTCTGGCCAGAATATCTCCTTCCAATATTCCTTGTTACCAAAGATGTTCACCAAGAGCATGGTACACAAGGCAAGGAAGAATGTGATATTGATATTTCCCGTTACATTAGCTCCACCTGGGAAGACAGGCAGTAATCCTAAGAGATTAGTGACAAGGATAAAGAAGAATACAGTAAGCAGGTATGGGGCATATTTCTTGTAATGCTTCTCACCCACACAGGCTTTTACCACGTCATCATGTATCATCATCACCAGCATCTCCATCATACCCACAAATCCCTTGGGCGCATCACTCTTACAATCGTGTTTCTTATACCATCTTGCACAACTCAGGAATACTACGATAAGCACAATTACCACGATCCATATCTGACAAACCGACTTGGTGATACTAAGGTCAAGTGGCCGTTTATCAGAACCCTGCTCATAAATCTTACCATGTTTGTCATGGTTGAAATAATAGTTGCTGGGTAAGGAATTCTTTGTACAGAACGTCCATTGACCAGTCACATTACTTCGCAAGATAATAGGCAGCGGTATACTGACATCTCCGGCAATATGCCATTCGTAAGCATCCGACAAGTGCTCAAGTACAATCTCTGGAATATCGATTGCTTCTTCCGTTTCAGCGGCACAGAGATTCAGCGGTAGAAAAGCTACCGTTAATATGAGCAATATTGACTTGATGCGATTCATTGATTATTTTTTAAATGATTAATTACTAGGGAATAATGTATTAAAATAATTATTCTTTATTGGTGCGGCGAGCGAAGAATATGGAATGAAATCCAACCATGACAAAATAGAATATCATAAAGATGATTACATATGGTGCCATAGCGTCGCGACCAACGACCAAATAACAGACGAATAGTGTAAATAGTGCCAGAATCATACGGAAACCAGACATCACAGAGTATAATGTGGTGAGTGACTCTTTCTTTGATGAAGCAATCCATCTCCATAAGAGCGCAAAGCCAATCAAGAAAAAGACAGAAAAACCTGTACTCACCCATGTGGGAGCCATTAAGTTCTTCTCAGGCATCATACATGCTGTAACAGTACTTATCATCCATAATAAGATGATGAGCAACAGTCCTTCTCCGACATATCTTCTAACAGTATTCCTTACATCCATCATACTATTTCTCTACACAGATACTTACAAGGTTCTTTTTGACTTCTATAAATCCTCCACTCACATCAAGAGTGTGCAGACCATCCTTGGATTCGTATACAATCTTCCCATGCTCTAATGAAGAGATGATAGGTGCGTGATTCTCGAGAACCTCAAATTCTCCCAATGTGCCGGGAACGACAACACGGTTAACCTCACCTTCAAATTCTATACGCTCGGGGGTAACAATCTTCAGTTGTAAAGCCATAATACTTATTTTATTATGTTCTACTCGTTAAATGATTATCCCTTAGCGGCCTCCATTAGTTTCTTACCCTTCTCTATAGCGTCCTCTATGGTTCCCACATTGAGGAAGGCCTGTTCTGGCAGGTAGTCTACTTCACCATCAAGGATCATGTTGAAGCCCTTAATGGTATCTTCGATACTTACCATCACACCCTTGACACCTGTAAACTGTTCTGCAACAGTAAATGGCTGAGAGAGGAAACGCTGTACACGACGGGCACGGTTCACAGTCAGTTTGTCTTCATCAGACAACTCATCCATACCAAGGATAGCAATGATATCCTGCAACTCTTGATATTTCTGAAGAATCTGTTTTACGCGCTGTGCACAGTCATAATGTGCTTTTCCTACGATCAGCGGATCAAGGATACGTGAGGTACTTCCTAATGGATCTACAGCTGGGTAGATTCCCAACTCAGTAATCTTACGAGACAACTCTGTGGTAGCATCCAGATGGGTGAAGGTCGTTGCAGGTGCAGGGTCAGTAAGGTCATCAGCAGGTACATATACAGCCTGTACAGATGTGATTGATCCTCGCTTGGTAGAGGTGATACGCTCCTGCATGGTACCCATCTCTGATGCCAGCGTCGGCTGGTATCCTACAGCTGATGGCATACGACCGAGCAAAGCGGAAACCTCTGAACCGGCCTGAGTGAAACGGAAGATGTTATCGATGAAGAACAGGATATCTGCAGCTTCTCCATCTTTTCCTCCATTGTCACGGAACTCCTCAGCAACGGTAAGACCAGATAAGGCAACAGATGCACGTGCACCTGGTGGCTCATTCATCTGTCCATACACCAGGGTGGCTTGGGATTTCTTCAACTCTTCGGGGTCGACAAGTGACAGATCCCATTTTCCCTCCTCCATGGCTTTCTTGAATTTCTCACCATAGCGGACGACACCTGATTCAATCATTTCTCGGATAAGGTCGTTACCTTCACGGGTACGTTCTCCTACTCCGGCAAACACAGAATAACCGTTGTGGCCTTTTGCGATGTTGTTGATCAACTCCATGATAAGCACAGTCTTACCTACTCCGGCACCACCGAACAAACCGATCTTACCACCCTTCATATAGGGCTCCAACAAGTCGATCACCTTAATACCTGTTGCCAACATCTCCTTTGTTGTTGACAACTCCTCGAACTTAGGTGCTTCACGATGAATAGGATATGCGCCTTTCATATCCAACTCCTTCATGCCATCAATAGGCTGGCCGATCACGTTCAGCATTCTACCCTTAATCTGGTCGCCTGCAGGCATCAGAATTGGAGAACCTACAGGTACCGCTTCCAGTCCACGTTGCAAACCGTCAGTGTTATCCATGGCAACACAGCGAACGGTGTCTTCACCGATGTGCTGCTGAACTTCCACGACCAATGTCGTTCCATTGGGCCTGACAATCTGAAGTGCATCATGAATTTTAGGTAACACTTTCTCAGCCTCTTGTCCCTCAGTATTGAAAAAGACGTCAATGACAGGACCGATAATCTGAGAAATATGTCCTTTGATTTTTGTCATAAGCTTTATTAATTATTTAAAGTAAGAATTAGTCTAAAAAATAATGTGCAAATTTATATAAAATTCTTGAGTCATGCAAATTTTAAATGGTTTTGTTCTCCAAAGTACATATTAAATATGATTTATCCTATTAAGTATAGAACAGCCAATCCCAATATGGATGAGACGATGACTGATAAACCGACATTTTTCAGATACCATCCGACATGTACACGCTCCATCTTAATCAGAGCCAAGCCGCTCATACTACCTAAAAGTAGGATACTTCCTCCCATCGATGAACAATAGGCAATAACTTTCCAGTATATGCCATTCTCTGCCCATGCCCCATCACTTATCGGATATAATGAAACGAAACTGATGGCTGACGCAAAATTATCCAATATCGTACTGATTAATCCAGACATCAGTCCCATGATCCATACATTATTAATATAATAGACACACTGACGAGAAAGCCAATGTACAACACCTATTTCCTGCACTACGCCTACGGCCAGAATCATACCCATGACAAAAAGCATCAATTGTATAATTCCATACTGTAATACACGTGGTGTCTTGCGCTGAATCATCTGATCGATATTCATCAATTTGCGATTGACGATCTCGTTGACAATCCAGAGCACAGCCAGTACGCACATTGCACCGACAAATGGACTTAACTTGGTGATCGCATGGAAAGAAGGGATAAACCAAAGGCCACCTATGCCGACAATCAACATCATCAATCGCTGCCACACCTTCAGATTGGTGTCATCACCACGATATGGCATGGCCGACCATTGGGTCTCTATTCGTTCTGGCAACATCCTTGAAAGCCATAAATTAGGAAGTATAAAGGCTAATAGACAAGGGATGGCCATAGAGAAAGAGTAGTTAGTGGCCGAAACCGCTCCATTGTTCCATAGTAGCAAGCCTATTGGATCGCCGATCACCGTTAATGCTCCACCACAGTTGGCGGCTACGACAATGGCAGATCCGTAAATCATCCGGTATCTTCTGCTCGGTATGATCTCGTGCATAACCACCAGCATCATAGTGGTGACAGTCAGATTGTCCAAGTTGGCAGATACCAAGAAAGTGATAATAGTCATATACCACAACAACTTCTTACTATTACGGGTACGCAACATCTGTTTGAAGAAGTCGAAGCAACCATTATTGTTTAGTATCTCCACAATGGTCATCGTTACTAAAAGGAACAAGACGAGCTCAGCTCCTTTCGCAACGTATTTATAAAAGATATTGGATGCAATATAATGCTTTACGGCCGTACTCGTGGGAATAGCACCATTGAGGAATACAAAGTACTCATCAGGGTGCTGACTCATCACATAATCAGTGCCATAGCAGATGTATAACACCCACCCGACAGTAGCTATGAAGATAGCGACGGCAGCCTTATTTATCTTTGTATAATTGCATGTAGCAAGTAATACATATCCAAGGAGTAATATGGCAACGATTATTAATGTCATAAACAAAGAATTATAGTCTATGCAAAAGTACGTATAATTCTTGAATCGTGCAAATAAACAAAAGATTTTATACAAATAGAGAGGACTCTTATCACATCTGCTTCGCTATTTTACCCATATTACTTATATCGCTTGAGAAGTTCTTCTGGCAAACGAACGATACAGATATTCATCGAGCGCCCATCTTCACTGAGCATAGCCGACTGTATTTCTATCTCCGTACCATCAGGTTTGAATGTCGGATGAACATGATCACGGGCTGTTGTCTTGTGACCGGCCGTCAGCAGGATTCGTTCACCAGTATGTCTATCTATAAGCCAGAGTTCACGGGCAAAGTCATCACCGGCCACCCAGTGACCGTCTTGTGAACCAGCCACGTGCCAAAAGATATCACCAGGCACCTGTCCCTCCAACGTTAATTCACGAGTGCGCATATTCACCACGGCAATACCAGTGGCATACTCCTTCGTACCTGATGGTCCCCAGTCGTCAGATGTAGCAAATGATTTCAATCCTGCGATATTCCTCTTCTCTCCTTTATCGATTGGTCTGTGACCTATAATGGCTATCACCAGTTCATTCTCACTTATCACGGCCTCATGAGTTACCCAGTCGTGCTCCGTCTCCCGGTATATAGGACGTAGGTTCGTGCCGTCAGCATTGCACATCCATGTACGTTGCGGAGCCTTTCCGCCAGTCTCCCAACAGAAAATAACTTCTCCAGGATGCCATGGATTACCTTGTATATGACCAACCTTAAAATGAACGGCCACGACAGGTTCAGCCTTTCCGGTATTGAGATCCATCTTACCGATACCACCAGGACCGGCACCCATATTTCTTGGTCCGAAGTTAGGCGCGATCTGTTCGGCAATGGGATACTTACGGGCAAACTCTTTATCCAGACGGAAATAGATCATCTGCTCACTACCATCAAGAGCCATATCGCCTTCTGAACACATCTCGGCAGGTATCACGCCACAGATTCTTTCGTAGGCTGTTTTCTTCTTCATCTTTCCATTCTCAGAGTCGGATAAAAGACGTTCCAGGTTGATCTCCACCACTTCCATACCTGTGCGCTTTCCTTGTTTATCTTTTTGTTCACGCATGATGTAGAGGTTCATCGACTTTCTTGCCACACAGAGCATGCCTGTATAGCCACCCTCTGTAACCCGCACGATGTCTCCTGTCTCTTCGTTGACAGCCATCGCCTCACCTTTCACACGGTTGGAGCGGAAGATAACCCACCGTCCATCAGCCGTCCACTGGTTGTGAGTCTGATAGATCTTGGAGTCGCCCGTGCCACTCTTCGAGGTCAGGAATACCAATTCTACCCCCGTCTTTGGGTCTTTGATGACCTTCCGTTCTGATGGAAAACGGGTACCGATTTGTGCAACCATGGTCACACCTGCTAACATGCTTATAAATAATAAAATGTATCTCTTCATAAAATAAAAGAAATTTGCTGTATATTAATATAGTATCAGTCGTACGAGGTACTCGACGGATGTTGTAAGTCACGCACACACACTTCCCACACTTTACAACAACGGGCACTTCCCTTAGGACCGTCCACTGTCAGTGTCACTACATAGTGGGCAAAGTCTCGTGGATAAGTGTGTATCGGATTCTGTTCTGTAGATGTTGTTCCATCACCAAAATCCCAATGCCAAGAAGTGATGGGACCATAACTCTGGTCATGGAAACAAACCGTACGGGTATTGGGAACAACCGTAAAGTTCCATTCACATTCAACGGGCTTCCGGAATTGCGGTTCGATAGGCATGAGAGAAAACAGACGTTGCATAGAGGCATTGCCATACATCTCATGGTACTTGGAGAGATTCCAAAATCCGTTTTTCTGTTTTCCTCCATCGTAGTCTATGACAGCCCAGCAGAGACCGATCTTCTTGTTTTCATACAAACGACTCTCCACCGATTTCTCAGGTCCTTCGGGACTAGCGTAATCGAATGGAGTGATATAGAACTCCATGCGTAGTCGTCCACTTTCGCCATGACGGAAGTTATAATCATATGCATAGTTGGAGTAAGGTAAATATTTCAACCACTGTTGCGGTCCCCAAACCATCGTCCACGACTTGCCATCGGTTGGTGGAGTCATGATATGATAGTTCTGGGCATGCTGGTTTTGAAACTCAAAGAAACCATCGATACGACTTTTCACCGCAGGATTCAGACGAAACTCATCAACATGCGGTCCTCCTGACAAGTCTCCATCTACCACAATCTCATAGGTATCATTGCGTAGCCCCAGTTGGTCGAAGTCCCAATAATCATCGTATGCCTCGTAGAGGAAATAAAGTCGGTTGAGTCCTTTTACCCAACCCACCTTCACACGGATATCAAGCGTCTTACAGTCTACGGTCTGATGTTGTCCCGAATCATCCCACATCTCTTCAATTCCTACTGCATAACTATCAGGCACGATATCCCAATCACTGAATTCACCATCTATACGTGGTATCATTGTCCGTGGAAACTGGAACACCTTAAAAGCAGGTTCTTGCACCTGCACATTTGTATTCTGTGCATAAGCAGCATGAAAGACCGTCAGGACTATTCCTATAATTAAAATGATTTTCTTCATGTTTATTCGTATCTGAACAGTTCTACTCTCTGAAATGACGGCTCAGGACGACCGAAATTGAGTCCTTGACCAGAAAAGCCTTCCTTTACAGCATAAAGCAGGTCGTAACGCAACTGTATCTCATCACCGTTAAGCCATCGGCCCTCAACCCAATGTCCCTGGTCATTATAATCACCCTCAGTCACCTTGGCCAGACCTATGATGCCTTTACCGTCTGACGGAAGGAATGTTATACGTACATTAGATCCTAAGAAGAGGTAGCTTTCATCCTCTTGTTGGATAACTATGGCATAACCGATAGCTTCAGGATCATAAGTCCCGCCTGTCAATTGCGGAGCACCGCCATTACGCATACCACTCGAGATGAGTTCCCCCACAATATTGACACCGCCTAACGAAATGGTGTCCTTTACGCGTGTGGGCTCAGCACCTTTCAGCCAAAGGGCACCTATGCGTCCTTTAGCCTGTGCTTCTAATATCTGTGATGCAATACGACCTGTCTTTTGGTAGAACAATCGGAAAGTCTTATTCATGTCGTCAGCACAGTTTCGCTCAAAGCCAAAAGGAGAATAACCGATAGCCCCCTTGGCACCGATGGCATAAGCTGCATTAGCAGCACCGTTTTGGCCGGAGCGTGACTCTGGTATAAAGACAGGATTAGATGAACGGGAATAGAGAGAAAGCACCGTGGGGAAGTCATTTAGATAGATGTCGGGCGATAGAATATCGATGTGTGGGGCAGCAGCTCGCCAAATATCATGATTCTGTGCCTGCGGTCCTCCTGACGGATAGTTACCGGGGCGAGTATCCTCTGGCTGTACAATCCAGGCATTGACAAAGGTTGGTAAATCATACTCTTTCTTTCCGGCTTCTGTGATACGCTCCATATAGGAAGCATAATGCCAGGCCATGAATATTTCTGCTGCTCGGTCTGCAGGTCCAAACACTTCCTCCCAAGTACCCGTTTCTTTGAAACCGTTGGTTTCCCATGCTATACGGGTCTCACTAAGCAATTCTTTTTTATGAGTTTTAAGCCATTCAATAAGTTCCTTGGGTACCTGCTCTTTATAAGCTTTTTCAGCCAACGGACAATAGTCACGGGGATGACCGTGCAGTCCTACCTCATTCTCCATCTGTATCATCACCACTGTCTGTTGCTGTGCATCCACTTTTTTAAGATGGCTCATCATAGCAGCAAAAGCTTTGGCATCAGCCTTGCAGGTCTCTTCGCCCAAAGTCGTGAGGATAGGTAGAGATTTCCCTTCTGGTGTCTGTGCCAAGGGAAATCTTTGGGTATCGCGCTTAACCCAAGTCGGAGTATAACTGGTGATGCCGTTCTTCCAAGAACCGAACCAGAGCAATGCCAGTTTCATGCCGTTACTACGGGCATCAGCAATCAGATTATCAACTACAGTGAAATCGAACTGTCCCTCCACAGGTTCTGTCTGTTCCCATGATACTACTGCCAGCACGGTATTAACGCCACTCTCCTTCAACTGTTGCCAATAAGGAGCCAGATACTCACGACTTGAAGACGTACTGTTACCCAATTCACAACCCAGTACCAACCATGGCCGTCCCTCAACAATGAGTTGCGTCACATCTCCGCGTTTTTCCAGGTGGGGAGATTGCATCACGGATGGTTCTGAGCTCCTTTTACAACCGCAGAACAGAATCATAGCGGTTATTAATGTACCTCCAAGATAATATAAACAGGTCTTTTTCATCTCTTATTTAAGATTATTAATTACTAATTATCAGAAACGAGAACATGACCATGTTCTACAATGGCTGTTCGAATAAAGACATTTTGGGTTATATAGACCAAACAAAGACCAGGCTGATTATAGTCAATATTCTTTTATTCATATATTACCCTTTCAATGTCAACTTATTGCAAATATAAACATTGTTTACCATTATTGCAATAATTTCGAATTGACCATTAACTGTTTGACAGAAAAAGGTATACTTGTTGACGAATAAAGGTATTATGGTGTAGATAACAAATCTGACTGTACTTGTCGTCTACGATATATGTACACAGAAACAACGATGCTAATCAGACAAAGAAGGATGCATGGTCCCCAATACTGCAGACCGTGGCAATTCTGTGCAATGATATATGCGCTGATAGCTAACGGTAAATGTATGCCCATATATCTGAAGATCCTGTTGGACGGATTATACTTGTATTTCCTGTGTGCGAATATATATATCACGATGAAATCGACAATACCTGTAGCTAACAGCCCATACCCGATTCCTATCAGTCCAGATAGATTATAACCGCAAACAACCATAAGAATTTGTAGAAGAGCACTGTAGGCTTCCAGAATAAGAAAACTCATGGAATCACCTTTTGCCAAGGTTAGATAAGCAACAGGGAGTTTTGCCGCACGAATGTAAAGGGCCAGAATAATTGTCTGTGCCATTCCTACCACAGGTAAGAAGTCTACACTATACAATAGTGGTATTAGGATAGGAAGAGCAGTCATCAAGATGATCAGCATAGGTGCAGCCATCAGAAAGATCATCTCTACCTGTCTGTTGACCATGATATTGCATTTCTCTATGTCTTTATTAACTGCTGACAAACGTGGATAGTAATCGGTTTCCAATACGGAGAAAAGCATACCCACATAGATGGTCGTCAACATAAAACCAGCATTGTATAGTCCTAATTCCCAAAGGGAAGCTGTTTTGTTGAGAAATGAACGGATAACAAAATCAGCTCCATTCGTAAAAAAACCGGCAATGACAAAGGCTATTCCCAATCGAATCATATCCTTACCCTCTCTAAGCAAGTGCGTGTCTATCCGATAAATAGGCGGGAAAAGCCGAAATGTTATGCGTATCGTTAATAGCAGTTGGATGAAAGCAATAATTAAAAGAGAAGGTACAATACCTGATTCACCAAAGAAATAATAAATGGGTATTGATGTCAATAAGGCAAAGGCAACATTAATAATAGTGATGATGGCTAAATCCTTCAGTTTTCTGATACTCTTTATGATGACCGTCTCTCCGGCTGTTATTGTCATAATAAAGATAATCGGTGACAAAAACATAAAGTGCCGCGAATGGTCACCCCAAGAGAACGTTATCTTATCAAGAACAGGACTAAGTACCAAAAAAAGCAATGATCCACCTATAGCTGCCAATAACGACCATTGACGGATGATATTTACCTGATGTCCTAATGATTCAGTATTTTTGGTCTCATATGATTCAGACAGAGGTCTCACACTACTTGTCGGTAGTCCTAAGTTTGTACATGTAAAGACAAAGTTGATAGTGGAGTTGAACAAGGAAATAAGTCCTACACCTTGTGGTCCTAACAATATAGCCACCAGCTTATTTCGTATGATGCCAATAAGAACAGTCAGTCCCTGTAAGCCACCAAATACTCCCGTATATTTCAGGATGGTGTGGTCGTTTGCTATCTGTCTGTTCTTTTCCATCAAAATAAAAACGAAGAAAGATAGGTTTTATTATAAAATATGTATCTTTGAATAAGATAAGATTCACCATGACATGAAAATAAAGGATTTATTTGTTCTCCTTTCGGTTTTGTATAAAAATCTCACGCTCAAGAATTAAAAAACTTTTCATTCTATTCGCTTAATCGATTTTTTCATTATCTTTGTAGCATGAAACTGAGTGTTCCTCTGGAGGATATACATCATTATTCACTTATATAGCTAAATAATAATCAATTATGCAGAGTTTACAATCAACAAGTACACCCTTAATTAGTTTTATTGTTACATATTATAATATCCCTATTGATATGTTGCGTGAGTGTATCGAGAGTATTGTTAACTTGTCATTGACTGAAGATGAGAGAGAGATTATACTTATCGATGACGGCTCTGATGTTGTACCGCTTGACGAACTGATCGATTATCGTGATCAGATAATATATCTGCGTCATAAGAATATGGGGCTAAGTGATGCCAGGAACAAAGGTATCGATATCTGTAAGGGCAAGTATATTCAGTTTGTTGATGCTGACGACTGTTTAATAAAATCAAATTACGAACAGTGTCTCGATCTGGTTAAGAAAAATGATCCAGATATCGTACTCTTTCATCTTTCAAGAGATGGTGTTGACGTAGACTCTCCAGAATTCTTTAACGGACCAGTTACAGGCACAGAATATTTGCGGCATAATAACTTGTGTGCTTCTGCATGCAGTTATATCTTTCGCAAGAAATTATTGGTAGGACTCCGCTTCACATCCGGAATTTTACATGAAGATGAAGAGTTCTCTCCTCAACTGATATTACGTGCTGATACACTTTATAATACGGATAATTGTGCTTATTATTACCGCGAAAGAGCTGGATCGATAAAAAACAGTAAAGATCCAGACCTTCTTAAAAAGAGACTGGATGATGCTGAATATGTAATCTTTGAATTAGATCACTTGGCTGCCACTTTGCCTTCAGCAGAAAGAATCGCTTTGCAACGTCGGGTTGCCCAACTGTCAATGGACCATATTTATAATGTAATCATGAACACCCACTCCGAGAAGTTGCTCGATGAATACTTGGACCGATTGCGCAAAAGAGGATTATTCCCCCTACCCGACAGGGATTATACGATCAAATACAGTTACTTCCGGAAAATGATTAATACAAAACTTGGTAAGAAAATCCTTCTTCGCACCTTACCATTAATGAAAAAAGAGAAATGAGAATACTGCTACTTAATGACTATAGCGGTCTTCATGCTACATTAGGTAAAGGACTGAAGGAAAGAGGACATGAGGTAACGGTAGTGTCCAATGGTAACGGCTGGCGTAACTACCCTCGTGACATCTCATTGGTCAGACAATCATCTTCACATTTCGATGGAATCCGTTATCTGATGAAAGTATGGTCAGTACTGCCCAAGCTACGCGGTTATGATATAGTTCAACTTATTAATCCGATATTCTTTGATGTACGCCCAGAACGGCTGTTTCCCATCTACAAATACTTACGCAAACATAATAATAAGATAGTCCTCGGTGCCTTTGGAGAAGATTCTATATGGGCAAGAACCTGCATTGAGAAAAAACCGTTAAGATACAGCGATCATAATATCGGCAATACTGTAAGGACTGATCCTGCATCCACTCGTTTACTTGACGTATGGATTGGAACGTCACATGAACGGCTTAATCAAATGATTGCCGACGACTGTGACGGAATAGTGGCATGTCTGTATGAATATATGGTAGCCTATCAACCGCTATTCCCTAAAAAGACGGCGTTTATTCCCTTACCGATAGAAATGCCGTCATACCAAGTTCTCGTCACAGATGAAAATAAGTCCAAGATCAAGATATTCATTGGTATTGATGCCCAGCGAAGCGACTACAAAGGTACCGACATTATGCTTTCTGCTGCAGAGAAGGTTTTGAAGAGACATCCTAACAAGATGGAATTGGTGAAGGCCGTCAATGTACCATTTGCAGAATATCAACAACTCATGAATGGCAGTGACGCCATCCTTGACCAACTTTATAGCTATACCCCTTCCATGAACTCCCTCTTAGCGATGTCGAAAGGTCTTATTGACATTGGAGGTGGAGAACCGGAGAACTACGAAATTCTCAATGAGAATGAACTTCGTCCGATCATCAATGTTCTGCCTACAGAAAAAAATGTAGAAGAAGAATTGGAAGAACTGCTGGCACACCCAGAGCATATCCCAGACCTAAAACGGCAAAGCATAGAATATGTACGTCGACACCATGACTACAAGAAGGTGGCACAACAGTATGAAGCGTTTTACCAGTCCTTATTAGATTAAGACGACAAACATTCTTTCATCACTTTGTCTAATTGGGAAGCAATCACTTGGGGTGATACACGCTCGCGAACAATATTTGATAATTCCTTTCCATCTTTGAAAGGATTCTGAATGACCTTACACATGCCATGGGCGAGGGCTTTCACATTATTTACAGGAACCACATTGCAGCCGTTGTGTATTCTGACATTCAGAGGAACGACATCGGTTGTCACAACAGGGATACCTGTACTCATTGCCTCCAACAGCACTAATCCTTGAGTCTCGTCACGTGTAGCAAGAACCAAAGAATCACTTTGATACAGTAAATCCCTTACGGCATTTTTGTCAAGTCTTCCACATGGAAATATATTTGTAGCACATGACAAATGACTGTACATCTTACGGCAAGCTTTCCCATCAGTTCCATCTCCCGCAATATATAAACAAGCCGTGGGATACTGATCATGAACGATTTGGAATGCTTCAAACAAGATATCATATCCTTTCCTGTAAATGTAGTTTCCTAAACAAACAAAACGTACCGGCCTACCCTCTCTGTTTTCACGTGGACGATAAGAAAAGAAATCGACATCGATCATATTTGAAATAGGTGTCCACTTGTAGTTCTTTCCAAAGAATGGAGAGAGAGCATCTACTACTTCTTCAGAAACAGGAATTACCCGATCGGCATTTTCATAGACCTTTCGTAATAAAGGAATCTGCCAGGTATGTTCCACATCATTGCCAAATTCTTCCCTAAACGTCATTGCCGACAGATGCTCAGTCACGACATAAGGAATGCTTTCCTCTTCACTGATCAGCATTGCAGCATACCCTGCCCATTTGGCACAATGTGCATGCAGGATATCCGGTCGACCATATTGTCTAACATAATCCTTGTACATTGACCTGACGATTCTGATCCAACGTTGCATATTGGGACGAATCATCAAAGGAATACCGCGCATGTAAGACTGGTATAGAGGAATACCTTGTATCGCCGTAAAACGACGTTGATGATGAAAAAAGAGAAATTCTCTGATACTCCTTCTTATAGATAACTGCACGTTGCTGATAATCCTTACCTCATGTCCCATGTCAAGAAGAGCTTTGGACTGTTCTAAACAGAACTCTCCTCCATAGGGTGGAAAAAAGGAAGGAATAACTAAGATGTGCATGATTAAATATAAAAGAGTAATAGAAAAAATAAAGAGACATCGCTAAAGCATGTCTCTTTATTGTCTGTTTGAAAAAAATTTTATGCTTCAGCTGGAGCGTCCTCTGCAGGAGCTTCTGCTTCTGTCTCAGCCTCTGCAGCAGCGGCAGCAGCTTTCTTCTCTGCTACTTTCTGTGCAATAGCTGCGTTGACCTGCTTCTCAGCCTCGAGTTTCTTAGCGGCAAGATCCTTCTTTGCTTTAGCCTCTTTCTCACGAATAGCGTCAAAGCCCTTAACCTTAGCCTCTTTCCAAGCATCAAACTTCTTCTGAGCTGTTTCCTCGTCGAATGCACCTTTCTTGATACCTCCACGGAGATGTTTCATCATGTAAACACCTTCCTTGCTTAAGATGTTACGTACGGTGTCTGTAGGCTGAGCACCTGTCTCTACCCAATACAGAGCACGATCAAAATTCAAATCTACTGTGGCAGGATTGGTGTTAGGATTGTATGTTCCAATCTTTTCAGTAAATTTACCATCACGTGGTGCACGAGCGTCTGCAATAACGATGCTGTAGAAGGCATAGCCTTTACGACCGCGACGCTGTAATCTGATTTTTGTTGCCATTTTTAATAATAATTTTTTATAAGGTTTGAATTTAATGCTACTATCTCGTAATAGCGGCTGCAAAGGTACATAAAATTATTCAGACAGAGAATCTTTCTTAACAGTCTCTTTTGAATTTAACTATTTTTATCAATCTATCGATCGTACTAATCTTTTTTCTTGATTACCAAGGGCTGAGCAAGTTCTTTCTTCCACTCTTTTAAGAAATGGTACCATTCTTTGTCTGAATGATATCCAAACGATTCATTGTCACTCGCAAATATAATATCATAATGCAGGAAATGATCTTTAGGAGTAATGACATAAGCATAGTTATTCTTATTTGCAGGCTGTTCACTAACAATGTATTTCTGTGGAATACATATGCCCAAGCCAACAGTCTCTCTCTTATGACCTGCTGAATCTTTTTCAGATACCGGCCAATCAATACCCCAACAACCACGTAGTCCTTTCTTGTCAGAATACTCGGTGGAGTTCTTTACGTTGATTAGACCTGTAGAAAACTTCTGTTCTGGTTGTTCACCACAGAAAGTAATATCCACAGAACAGTCACGATGACCGGCATAAAGGGTATATAAGGCCTTTACCGTGATACGGTCTTCGTCTTGTCCTTCAAAGGCCTTGGGTGAGTTGACAGCCCATCCCTCATCTACTACTTCAACAATCGTGCGTAAAGGACCATTCGCAATGATACGCTGTGAGCGGTGGTCCACATCTGTCAACATGGTAGGACTGTCGCCGTTCCATCCTCTGAAAGAACCGAGACCCAAAGTCTCTCCTACCCACAGGACATCGTCACCATAACCATTAGCCTTCTGGGTGTTGTCTGGATAGAACTGTGTTTCTTTCAGCTCTAACCCCTTACGATATTTTCCATAGATATCTACTGTCTGACGATGGTCAAAATAGATACGATATGCTACCAGTTCGCTTTCAAAGGCAGCACCATGATGATGCAACATGGAATATACGTTTGTGCCATTCTCAACAGTCAACTGTGAAATATAAAGATTTTGTTTATTACTTTCCTTTATCTTCTTGTTACTGATCATCATATCCACGTATACTCTTGACGGATATCTCTTCTGTCTTCCCTGATCGCTGAGAGTTATATTATATGTCTGAAGGTCTTTCTTTTTCAGATCAACCAAGAAGCAGAGTTCATCATTGACACCATCATGATTAAGGTCATCCAACTGCGAAGGTATCTCTTTTCCGTTACATGTCACAACGGCAGAACGAACACGGTTACTTGTGTAGTCTTTTAACTTTAAAACCACTGGGGCATCCTTTTTATCTGTTTTTGAAGGATTATCCACTACAATACTAAATGACTGGGCATGTAGGATAGCTACGCAAAATACCGATAAACAAGAAACAACTAATTTTTTTTTCATATATCCAATTTTTTTTTATTCTTTTCTTTCGACAAATATAATAATATAATAAAGATTTATTTAAATTAATTATCTTAAAATTTGTATTCTAAAATATTTTTTAGTAATTTTGCACTCAGATTAAATCTTTTTTTGCAATTAGTGAGGAAATTCTCAATCATAATAATATTATCTACCCTCTTTATCAGTAGTTGTGATCTACGACCGAAACTGTTTAAAGAAGAGGAGAGCGAGCCGCGCATAGAAGTGCAGCGTTATGATCGTTTGGAAAGTAATTATCTCACGACTGGAGATTTTTCAGCCTTGCAACAGATGCAGACTAACTATCCAATGGAAACACGTACGTTGATAGAGAATGTACTCAAGATTGGATCTGTCAATGACTCTGAAACCAATAAAAAACTACTCAGTTACTTTCAGGACTCTACCTTACAAATTATTATTGGCGATGCAGAAGCGACATATGCTAATATTGATGATATCAATAGAGACCTTAAACTGGGCATGGAGAATCTATGTAAGATGATTCCCGATTTGGAGATTCCCAAGTTTTATGCCTCTATTGGATCGCTTGACCATAGCATCGTAGTCAGTGACAACAGTGTCGGCATCTTCCTGGACAAATATCTCGGACAAAACTATCCTCTTTACAAGAAATTTGGTTATACTGACCAACAGTTGACAACCATGAATCGAGACCATATCGTGCCTGACTGTTTGAGTTTCTACCTTATCAGTCTTTATCCGATGGAGGATTTTGAGAATGCCACACAAGAAGAAAGAGACAAATACATGGGAAAGATCATGTGGATATGCAACAGTGCATTAAACAGAAAATTCTTCCGTACGGCCTTTGTCGATATGGTGGAACGGTATATGCACAAACATCCCAATGTCACTGTCGTTGATCTTCTCAAGATGAACGAGCATCAGGCTTTCAAGTAATCCCTTATCTTACACGTAGTAAATCTCCCACATGAATGTCATCATCAGGTGACATACGATTCATCTTATACAAGCTTTTTAGTTGTATACCATAGTATTGTGCAATACTATACATGCTCTCTCCACGTTTGACACGGTGAGGACGGTTTTGATAGGCTTTATCAGCTTTCTTTTGCTTTTTCTTTAACCAGATCACTTCATTCTGTACCAAACGATCCTTGGCATCGCGCTCATTATACTTGGCCAGTTTGCGGTAACTGATACCAATCTCATCGGCGATACTCTTAAACGTGTCTCCTTGTCGTGCCTGTAAGTAATAGTTCTTATTATAAATATGTATAGGATGCAGTTCCCTACCCTTTACAGGCTGATCCACAGCAGAGTGGTGCGCCATGAACTTATCATAGTTCTTGGCATGATCGTATTCGTAGAGTTTGTATAACTCGATAAGACTGATCAGGCGGTCGGCATATGCCGGATTAGTCGCATATCCCGCCGCTTTCAGTCCTCTTGCCCAACCCTTATAGTCTGTACGTTTCAGTGAAAATAACGAACGATAGCGGGTTCCGTTTACCAAGAACTTACTATGGTCCTCGAAACTCTGCAGGGCATTGTCGTATGCACGGAAACATTCCTGTGTAAGATCATCATCATGATAAACAGTTCTTCCTGTCCATCCATGACATTTGATACCGAAATGGTTATTACCTTTCCTAACCAGTTCGCTCTTCCCGGCCCCACTCTCCAACAAGCCTTGAGCTAAGGTGATACTCGCTGGTATGTTGTATCTCAACATCTCCTGAATGGCCAGATCACGATATTGGTCGATATATGTCTGGAAAGAAGCATTCCACCGGTAGTTCTGTGCATGTACTACAGAAGTAAGAAACGTTACCGTTAGTATGGCGACAAGTACCCTTCTATTCATTATCTCAACGTCATTATCTTTATTTAATTATTGTATGCCGTCCTCACGTAGTTTCTTCTGCCACTTCCAAGCAGAACGGAGAACATCCTCAATGTCTGCATCAGCTTTCCAACCGAGCACTTTATTGGCTTTGTCTACATTACCCCATACCTTCTCAATATCACCTTCTCTACGAGGTGCATATTCCCAGTTGAGTTTTACTCCTGTTGCTTTCTCAAATCCTTCAACGACCTCCAGTGTACTGAGTCCTCTTCCTGTACCTATGTTAAAGATCTCTACTGGGTCTGTATCAGGAACATTTAGCACTCTGTCCATAGCTTTGACGTGTGCCTTTGCCAAATCCACAACATAGATATAGTCTCTGATACATGTGCCGTCAGGAGTATTGTAGTCGTTGCCAAAGATTTTCAGTTGTTTGCGAATGCCAATGGCAGTCTGTGTAACAAATGGAATCAGATTCATAGGAACGCCATTAGGCAGTTCACCAATCAATCCTGACGGATGAGCTCCGATGGGATTAAAATAGCGAAGGATAACAGATTTTATGGGTGCTCCGCTATGGATATAGTCTTGTATGATTTCTTCATTGATTTGTTTGGTGTTACCATACGGACTGAGTGCCTTCTGTATGGGAGCATTCTCCGTAACAGGAAGATTCTCTTCTGTGGGTTGTCCGTAAACCGTACAACTGGATGAGAAGATAATGCCTTTAACATCATATTTCGGCATCAGTTCCAGAAGGTTGATCAATGAGGTGATATTATTTCTATAATACAGCAATGGTTTTTCTACGCTCTCTCCCACTGCCTTACTGGCAGCAAAATGAATAATACCTGTAATATTGGGATATTTACGGAACACGTTCTCCAATGCATTCATGTCACAGCAGTCTACCTGCTCGAATGCCGGACGAATACCTGTTATCTTCTCAATACCATCAACTACTTCCTTCTTAGAGTTAGACAGATTGTCGATAATCACGACATCATATCCTGCCTCTTGTAATTCCACTGTTGTGTGACTACCGATAAAACCGGTGCCACCAGTGACCAAAATTGTTTTATTCATTTCTTTCTTATTTGAAAATTTAATTAGATGAAATCAAAAATATTAGTAAAGCCTGTAATACTCAACACAGAAAGAATATCCTCGCTGACATTCCTGATATACACATGGCTGCTCTTTGCCTTTGCATTTTTTAGGATATTCAGGAAGATACGCATACCACTGGATGATATGTATTTAAGATCCGTGCAGTCGAGTATCACATCATGACCTTCACAGTCATTCAACACACTTACCTCTTTTTGTACCACGGCACTTACTGCAGTGTCGAGCCTACCTTCAAAGTACATAACGTAGTTATTGTCTTCTACTTTAAATGTCGTTTTCATATCAATCTTTAATTAGGTTTTTTCTTAATGTTAACACGTTTTTTCCATCAATACGTTCATAGTTAATGGAGTCCATCAACTTACGTACCAACAATATTCCCAGTCCACCAATAGGTCGTTCCTCAACAGGTAATGTCGTATCAACCTCTTTTCTGGTAGTGGGATCAAATGGAGTACCCTCATCCGTAATGACGAACTTTAATCGGACATCATTGGATGAGGCATCAATATTTACGAATCCTTTGGTACCTTCCGGATATGCGTAGTTGATAATATTGACTACAGCTTCCTCTATGGCAAGGTTCAGCTTCATCGTTGTTGACATATCGAAGCCCAACTCCTCTGAGATACCATCCACAAACTCATTCAACTGCGGAATGGAATCTAGGTTATTCTCCAACGTGAGATGACGTTCCATTTGTATCTCGAGCGCTTCTTTGGTATACTGAATAGCCAACATGGTAAGGTCATCGCTCTTTTCATTGTCACCTACAAAACGGTTCACAGCCTCTGTCATCCGCTCAATAGTCTGTTTCGGACTGTGTTGCCCCTTCTCTAAAAGTGTTTCGGCAGTCTCGAACATTCTGTCTTTCCCGAATTGTTCGTAGTCTTCTTTCTCGGCTTCTGTCAGTCCGTCGGTATATAAGAAGAGCGTTGTCTGCGGTTCAATCATCACATATTGTGCATTGTAACGCCAGCCTTTCAATAGTCCTACTGGAATATTCGCATCTAAAGGAAGATAACCGACACCGGATCCAATGAGCAGAGGTGGACAATGACCAGCATTACTATAGTGCAGTCTACCCGTGGGAAGATCCAAGGTTCCTACCAATAGTGTGGCAAACATATTCTCATCGTTAATATCTGATACACTATCATTTATCTGACTAAGTATTCTATCTGGGGTTGACTCCATCATGGATGACGTACGGAAAGAACTGCGGATGACAGCCATCACTAATGCTGCCGGCACACCTTTTCCACTGACGTCACCAATACAGAAAAAGAGTTTCTCGTCACGGACGTAGAAATCGTATAAATCGCCTCCAACAGCCTTTGCAGGTACCAGAGAGCCATAGATATTCACATCACTACGTGCCGGGGTGAATACGAAACTCGTTGGAAGCATACCCATCTGGATGCCATTGGCAATATGGAGCTCACTGTCGATACGCTCTTTCTCTTTATTGACTTCCTGTATATGATTGAAATTCTTCACCGTACGGGTGATGATATACAACAGTAGAAGGAAACCGAGTAGACTCATCAGTTGAAGGTTATGCCGCATCTTCGACAAGCCCTGGTATATTTCCTTACCCGGACATGTCACGGCCATTGACCAACCTGTAGAACCCTTGATGGGGGCATAGAACACATACTGTTTTTCTCCTTCGTTATTAGTGACAGTAGCGCTACCCGTGTATCCAGACAACATCCTCTTGTTGAGGTTACGTACCGTGGTGTCTTTCATATTGGCAGTAACTTCCATGATGGTACTCTTCATGACAAGACTTTCCACAGGACAAGCCATCACCTGTCCTGTACGAGATAAAATCATATTGGTAGATGATGGGTAGGCTGGCGAGGCATTCATAAGTTCTCCCAACCAGTCAAGCGAGACATCTGTTCCAAGGATGGCTACTACCTTCCCGTTTTTATCATGGATAGGATAACAATAGGTAATAACCATGGTCCTTGCACCATCCTTGTCGAGATATGGCTCACTCCAAAATGCAGAGTCACCTTGAAGGGGGATATTAAAGAAATCTGTCTTTGTGTAATCGTGATTCTTTCCACCCAGTTGTCGTTTCTCTATATATCCTGTTCCTTCATCTCTTACATAAGGCTCATACCAATATCCCTTTGAAGGATAATAGTTGGGGACAAAGAGGACACCAACACCTATGATCAGTTCGTCTTGTGTTACCAAGCGCTCAGTGACCTTATACATAGAGTCTGGATAGGCAAGCAGTCGCTCAACATTCCATGCTTGGTTCTTTGCGGCTACCTCTATGGCATTCAGTACTCCCTGAATCTCCAGACTTTTCACTTTCAGTTCTGTTTGCGCGCGATGCTTCATCTCCTTGCGGATAGACTTTTGGGCATACAGATACTGTATGCCTATAATCGCCTCTATCAACAGCGCAACCGTGATGAAGATTGCAAGACTGAATTTCGTTTCATAGCTCTTACGCCACCTGTCGAATATGCTCATCTATTATTTATAGATTTTCCATTTGATTCATTAATTCACCAATATGTTCCTTCGTATGTCGGATACGCAACTCACCCAAAGGACCTTCTTTCAGATCACTGATTGCCAGTATGTACAAGAATCTGACGGCTGCGATCAACTTGATCTTTTGCGTCTCACTCTGGATGATGGCAGCATCATTGGTCTCAAGGTAATACTCTAACAGCTTGTCCCAGATGTAATCGCATGTTGAAGCTGGGATACCATAGAATGCCATCGTATTGCCTGGTTCATCCTCTTCAAACATTTGATACGTGACATATATTCCTGCCATATCAAAGATGGGATGACCAACAGCCAATGTCTCCATATCTATCAGCATGGGCTCATCTTCTGAGAGCATCACGTTCTTCATCTGATAGTCTCCGTGTACGACAGTCATACGATTAGGAATCTTCTCAAGAAATGCATGAAGATAGTTATATTGGGCATCATCCAGGTAATCCCTCACCACTTCAAGATAGTTCAGGTGTATCGCCTTAGCAGAAGGTAAAACTCCCGGATCCATAGTGGTGGAATGAACCTTCTTCAACAGATCACTCCATCTCTTGATATTCTCATCTATCTGTTCTGGATACTGAATAATCAGGTCATTAAATGACTCAGACTTGAGCATCTCAAATACCAATCCGTATGAATCACCTACCTTGACGATATCATAACTGATTGCTGTAGGAATACCTTTCAGGAAAGCTGCTTTAGCTTTTGTCTGCTCTTCTTCTATTTGCTGCATACCACACGAAGGTTGAAAAACCTTCACTATGGTATCTGGATCTATACGATAAACTGTCCCGTAGAACCCGGTACCAATGACAGGACACCCTTCCACACTCAGTCGTCGAAATCCTTTCTTCACCTTGAAGAGTTGTGAGAAACCTGTCATGTCAAATATCTGATAGACATCATCTGTCGTATTCTCAATGGTAATTGTATTCTCAGCATTTCTCCGCAGTTTGATCAGTACACGTAAACCGGCAGAGGAAATGTAACTAAGTTTTTCTGCATCGATAGTCAGTGTGTCAAATCTCTGAGAGATATAGGCACTTAAACAACTTTCAAATGCTTGTGCATTTGACGAGTCGATACGTCCACTTACTGCTATATGGTTTTTGTCTGAAATATCTACGTTGAATTTTGTTGTCATATAGTTATATTATTGATTACAAAATCATGCAAATATACACGAAAAATAGGTTTTCTCCAAGATTATTATACACTTTAACCATTTTTTTATCAGACAAAAATATTTTCGTATGGTAATATAGCTTACATGATAAATATAAAAAAGGCCGTGTCAAGAACCCGACACGACCTTTCATGATATGTTGATAAGGAATTAGTTTAATCCGAACAAGGTTCGAAGACCTCCGTCAACACCAGAGAATCCCATGAATGCCAGACTGAGCAAACCGGCTGTTACAAGCACGATAGCAACACCCTGCATACCCTTAGGGATATTTACCAAAGAGAGTTGCTCACGAATACCGGCAAACACCGTCAATGCCAGACCGAAACCGATAGCGGTAGAGAAGGCATAGACAACACTCTGCAGTAATGAGAAGTCTTTCTGGATTACCAGAATAGCAACACCAAGAACAGCACAGTTAGTGGTGATCAATGGAAGGAATATTCCCAATGCCTGATAAAGGGCCGGAGATACTTTCTTCAACACGATCTCTACCATCTGTACCAGAGCGGCGATAACCAGGATAAAGACAATCGTCTGCAGATATTGCAGTCCGAATGCATCCAGCACAAACTTCTGAATGAGGTAGGTAACAATAGTTGCCAGCGTCATCACGAAAGCAACGGCGGCACTCATGCCAAGAGATGTGTTCACCTTCTGTGATACACCCAGGAATGGACATATTCCCAGGAACTGCGACAGAATGATGTTATTGACAAAGATTGCCGATATGAAAATAAGTATATACTCCATAATTATGCCTTCTTAAGTTTGTTAATAATAGCCACGAGGAATCCCAAGGTGATGAATGCGCCCGGAGGCAATACAAACATCAGCATGTTATAGGTTTCCGGGATTAGCGCAATACCAAATACAGAACCGGCACCAAGCAGTTCACGACAGATACCCAACAGGGTAAGACCGAGGGTAAAACCAAGACCGATACCTATACCGTCCATCAGACTCTCCACAGCTCCGTTCTTAGCAGCGAACGCCTCTGCACGTCCAAGGATGATACAGTTAACCACGATCAGCGGGATAAAGAGTCCGAGAGTCTTGTAGATATCTGGTACGAAAGCCTGCATAACCATCTGAAGGATGGTAACGAAGGATGCGATCACCACGATGAATACAGGGATACGCACCTTATCCGGTGTGAGGTTCTTAATCAGTGAGATAACAACATTCGAACAGATCAGCACGAACATGGTAGCCAGACCCATCGACAAACCGTTGATAGCACTTGTGGTTGTGGCCAGTGTAGGACACATACCTAACATAAGGACGAATGTAGGATTCTCCTTAACGATACCATTGGTAATTATTTTCAGATAACTCATATTATTCCTCCTTAACGTCTTTTGGTTCTTCACTATCTTTTACTTCGTCTATCGGAGTAGCCTTAAAGGCTGCATAAGCATTGTTGACAGCCTTGAGGAAAGCACGACTGGTGATGGTAGATGCCGTGATAGCGTCTACTTCTCCACCGTCTTTTGTCACAACGAGAGGTTTCTCAGGACTCTTTCCGATGATGTCACCTTTCTCTCCCTTCTGGAACCACTTGTCTGCCTTGGCACCCAATCCAGGTGTCTCTGCATGCTCCAATAGTGTATATCCTAAGATATTACCCTTGGGATCAAAACCAACGAGTATCTTCAGGTCACCACCGAAACCACTTGACGTGCTCTCAACGGCAGCACCTAAATCATTCTTCTGTCCATCTTGTGTCTGGTAAATAACGTATGTCAGTTCTTTACCATTATCATTCTGCTTAACGGTATCTGTCTTGCTGACCGACAACTCATCGCTGCCCATCACGCTCTTGATACCATCAGCCAGTGTCTTTGCCTTCTGAACCTCGATAGGACCGGAGGTGATATGGTTCACATAAGCCAAGATACATCCTGTGATGACTGCCACTCCTGTGAGTACCAGCACCATATTTATCATTGATGATTTTAATTTCTCCATATCTACTCCTCCTTATTTCTTTTCAGGCACTTCACCGAAGCGCTTAGGTTTGATGTACATATTGATAATGGGTGTAAATCCATTCATAATAAGGATGGCGAATGACATTCCCTCAGGATATGATCCCCAGTTACGTATAACAATCGTCAGGAAACCGATAGCGATACCGTAGATAATCTGTCCTTTGGCAGTCATTGGAGATGTTACATAGTCGGTTGCCATGAAGATAGCACCGAGCATCAGTCCACCACTCAGTATCTCTGTAAACGGATCAGCATAGATCGGATTAGCAAAATGCATGATTGCTGAGAATACGAATACAGTACCGATGATAGAAACAGGGATATGCCAGGTGATAATCTTCTTCCAGAGCATATATGCCAGACCGATCAACAGTGCTAAGGCGCAAACCTCACCAATAGTTCCCAGTCCACCGGTAGGGTTAGAACCTAACAGCAGGTGGGTAGCAGATGGGAGATCAGCCAGCAAATCAGGATTACCCTCTTTGATGGCCATCTTCATGATAGCCAGCGGTGTAGCACCTGTCTCAGCATCGAGATAACTGCCCAACTGTCCGGCAACTGGCCAAGAGGTCATCTGTGCGGGGAAGCTCACGAGGAGGAAGCAACGACCTACCAAAGCGGGGTTAAACGGGTTGTTACCCAGTCCGCCGAAGGTCATCTTTCCAATACCTATTGCTACCAATGCACCGATGATGATGATCCATATCGGAAGATTTGACGGCAGGTTGAATCCTAACAACAAACCAGTCAGGATAGCAGAACCGTCGCATATCGTAGTCTTTTCCTTACCAAGCATGAACTTGGTGATTGCCCACTCAAAGAAGACGCAGGCAAGAACACTTGTTGCAAGCACAATAGCGGAACCTATTCCAAAGTAGAACAGGGATACGAGCAGTGCCGGAACAAGAGCGATGATCACGCCATACATGTTCTTCTCAACACTGTCGTTACCGTGTGCGTGCGGTGATAATGAAACAATTAATTTTCCCATTTTATTTCTTTGCGTTTCGTGATCTGATAATTCCCATTACCGTCGTCTTTCCCAAACGGATATTGTCTAACAACGGACGGTGGGCAGGACATGTAAACTGACATGAGCCGCACTCTATACAAGAGGTAATGTCTTCTGCCTCTACCCGCTCCCACATATGTTTGCTGGAGCATGTAGCCAACAGATAAGGCTCTAAGCCCATCGGACATGCGCTCACACATTTGGCACAACGGATACAAGGCTGTGCCTCCTTACGACGGGCATCCGCATCGGTGAGGATTGTGACACTATTGGTACCCTTACAGATAGGCACCTCAGTAGATGTCAATGCCTTACCCATCATCGGACCACCGGCAAGAATCTTGTTGTCACCTTCTGGCAGACCACCACAGGCATCGATAAGCTGACTCATCGGAGTACCCATTCTTACCAGGAAGTTGCCGGGATGTGCCAGTGCCTTACCGGTTACAGTGGTGTAACGCTCAAACAACGGCTTGTTCTTCATCACAGCCTGATATACAGCGAATGCCGTTCCTACATTCTGAACCACAGCACCTACATTAACCGGAATAGCTGGTGGTGCGGGAACCTGACGACGGATCACGGCATCTACCAACTGCTTCTCACCACCCTGCGGGTATTTCTTTGCTAAAGGAACAATCTCCACATTGGGCTTGTTTGCTGTTTTCTCTTCAAAGAGAGCAATAGCAGCCGGCTTATTATCCTCAATACCGATATAACCCTTGTCTACTTTTACGGCCTTCATCAAAAGATCGAGTCCTACGAGTATCTCATCGGCATGCTCCATCATCAGACGGTAGTCGGCTGTGATATAAGGCTCGCACTCTACGGCATTAATAATCACGCACTCTGCCTTGGCAGTAGGTGGAGGACACAACTTGATAAAGGTGGGGAATCCGGCACCACCCATACCTGTAACACCTGCTTTCTTGATACGCTCAACAATCTCTTCCGGAGTCAGTTCGGGATGATCCTCCATGCGCTCCAGTTTATCAGAACGGTCAATCGTGGGCTCCCATTCGTCACCTTCCACCTTAATAATAATACTCGGTTTACGATAGCCTGTTGCATCGATGGCATCGTCAATCTTAAAGACGGTACCTGATACAGACGAGAAGATAGGAGCAGAAACGAAGCCACCGGCCTCTGCTATCATCGTACCAACCTTTACCTTATCACCTTTAGCCACTACAGGCTTTGCCGGTGCACCGATATGCTGTGATAAAGGGAAGACAGCTTGTTTGGGCAGCTCTGCAACAACGGTTGCCACTTCATGGGTGAGTTTGTTCTCCTCTGGATGAACACCACCTATACGGAATGTTTTCAGTTTCATGCTTTGGTCTCCTCTCCTTTTGGTTCAACATTTGCTTGAGGTGCTACCTTTGGTGCATCATCCTCCATCATAGACAATTTCACCTCGGTGATAACGGTCTTTTTCTCTTCAGGAGCTTTGGGGGCTTCTTCTGCAGGTTTAGGTTCCGGCTTCGGTTTTGGAGCTGGGAAGTTGACTGCTACGATAGCATGTGTAGGACAAGCCTCTACACATTTCTTACACAATCTACATTTGTTGAAGTCGATGTAACAGAGGTTGTTCTCCACTGTAATAGCCTCAAACTTACACTCTTTCGCACACTTACCGCAACCGATACATGCAGCCTTGCAGGCCTTCATGGCGGCAGCACCCTTGTCCTTATTCACGCAGCGCACATAGACACGGCGGTTCTTCGGACCTTTCTTACGAAGCTCGATGATGTGACGCGGACAGGCTTTGCTACAAGCACCGCAGGCTGTACACTTCTCCTCATCAACTTCTGGCAGACCAGTTTCCGCATTCATGTGAATGGCGTCAAACTGACATGCTGCCACACAATCACCACAACCGAGGCAACCGAAACCACAACCGGTCTCGCCTGCACCAGTAGCATTCATAGCAGTACAGGTACGCAATCCGTTGTATTCAGCAATGCGAGGACGCAACTCACAGGTACCGTTACAGCGAACCACAGCCACCTTCGGCTCTGAATTCGCAATAGCCATACCTAACAAGTCGGCAACCTGGTTCATCACTGCAGATCCTCCAACAGGACAATTCAATCCTTCGAGAGATCCGCTGTCTGCTGCCTTTACCAAGGCATCAGCCATTCCCGAACAACCCGGAAAGCCACAACCGCCACAATTAGCACCCGGCAACACTTCTGTCACCTGAGCCAAGCGCGGGTCTTCCTGTACAGCAAACTTCTTGGAACATACGTACAAAATCACTGCCGCGATCAGGGCGATGGCTCCAAGTGCAATTACTGCTGTCAAAATAAAACTCATAAAATCTTGTTTTTTGTATTATAATTATTTGTAATTCAGTTAGAAATGCTTAACGGTAAAAGAAAAAGTCTTAACCATCTTCTGCCGGAACAAATATAGTAATATATAATAAGGTATCAGTGATAATAATCCTACGATAGCCATGAGTGCTTCATCAGCAGTCAGCCTGCTGGTAATGAAGATAGCAGAAATCATGATCAGGAACGGTATGCCGAAGGCCAACAAGACGGCATTCATAGCGATACGTTGCGAGGCGATTACCTGTACGGTATCGCCCACATGATAATCCTGTATATCATCAACATGGTATACATCAATTATTTTTTCCTTGCTCTCCGAAGCACTGCAATGACCGGCAGCTTTACAGGCAACACATGCAGATGTCTGAGATATTTGCACCGTTAATTTGTCTTTTTCTATGGCTTTTACGGTTCCTTTATGAAATATGTCGTTACTCATTTAGAGCGTATTCACGGATTACTGATTTGCACAACTATAGTTTGTCAATGCAAATATACAACTTTTTTTAATAATTCTATCAAACAACATGAATATTTCTTGTTTAGTTAACAAAAGTTTGGGTATAAACCCTGCATTCACGTAAAAAAATGTACATTTTATTTGTTCATTGCATTATTTCTACTATCTTTGTAATTGTCGAAGATACTCACGCTCGAAAATAAAAATATAATGTATTTTATTTTGTATTTTGCCTGCTTAATCGTATCTTTGCATAACATATTTTTAAAAGACCATGAAGTTAACAGAACGTACATCACAGCAAATCGAGCGCTTCATTACAAAGATTGCGCAGAAGTTTCCAACAAATGAAGACACCAACATTCTCACCGACATACATCTGAGGGTGATACAAGACAGCGGTGAGATGCTTGCCTTTGATGATGACGACCAGGAGATAACCCGCTGTGTGATCGAGGATTGGATAGACAACAAGGAGGAGAACTTCTACGAGGAGAGCATCAGCATCCTTAGAAAGAGTCTTCAGCAGCAGCATGACATCATCGATAAGATGGGTATCCTGAAGCCTTTCAGTTTTGTTATGGAGAACGATGATCAGGAAACGGTAGCTGAGTTGTATGTCTCTGATGACGATACAGTTATCATCGGGGGCGATATCATGGAGAATCTCGACAAAGACCTGGATGATTTCTTTGCCAACCTGATGAAAGAATAGTTCTGGCAGAAAAGATCTATTGATTTTATTAACCATTATAACTATGAATAAACTAAAATCCTTTGGTATCATGGCAGCTATCCTGTCGTTTGGTGTGATGCAGTTCTCTTCATGCAATGAGTCATCACACGAGAATCCTTTCTTAACTGAGAGTACACTACCTTATGGGGTGCCCGATTTCAGTAAGATCAAGACATCTGATTACCTCCCTGCTTTTGAAAAAGGCATTGAGCAGAAACGTGCTGAGATCGACAGCATTGTCAACAACACCGATTCTGCAACCTTTGAGAATACGATCCTGGCACTTGAGGAAAGCGGAAAGACACTTGATCGTGTAAGCAACGTCTTCTTCGCCCTGGTTAGTGCCGACAAGACACCAGAGATCGGTGAGATCGAGAAGAAGGTAAAGCCCATGCTGGCAGAACTGGAGAATGACATCATGTTCAACAAACCATTGTTTGAACGCATCAAAGTGGTATATGACAAGGAGTTTGAGAGTCTTCAGGGTGAAGACAAGAAACTCCTCGAAGAGACCTATAAGGAGTTTGTTCGTAAGGGTGCTTTGCTCCCCGACGATAAGATGGCACGTATGAAGGAGATCAACCTGCGTATCTCTGAGTTGCAGACACAGTGGGGCGACATGCTGACATCTGCAACTAACGATGCTATCGTGTGGGTAGACAAGAAAGAAGACTTGGCCGGACTCAGTGAGGCAGATATTGAGCAGTGTGCCAAAGATGCCGAGACTCGTGGTAAGAAAGCACCATACGCCATCGTGATTGTCAACACCACCCAGCAGCAACCGCTGGCCAGTCTCGACAACCGCGAACTCCGCAAGAAGGTTTATGAAGCATCTGTTCACCGTACTGACGGCACAGGAAAGTACAACACCTTCCCTATCGTTGTTGAGATTGCTAAACTGCGTGCCGAGCAGGCAGAGTTGATGGGTAAGCCCAACTATGCTTCTTATTCCCTGGAGAACACCATGGCGAAGACACCCGAGAATGTCTATGCTTTTCTGAAGAGTCTGATTAGTCAGTATAAGCCTAAGGCAGACGCAGAGACCAAGGCTATCGAGGAATATGCCCGTAAGACAATGGGTGCCGACTTCCAGTTGCAGCCCTACGACCGTTTCTACTATTCTGCCAAGATGAAGAAAGAGCAGCTCGACATCAACGATGATGATGTGAAGCCCTACTTCAATGTTGACAGCGTGCTGATCAATGGTGTCTTCTTTGCTGCTAATAAAGTCTATGGACTGACCTTCAAGGAGCGTACCGATATTCCTGTATACAACGCCGACATGAAGGCGTATGAGGTGATTGACAAAGACGGCAAGACCATCGCCATCTTCTACCGTGATCCCTTCCGTCGTCCTACCAAACGTGGCGGTGCATGGATGAGCAGCTTCGCAAAGCAGAGTCATCTGCGCAACCAGATACCTCTTATATATAATGTGTGCAACAATGCCAAGGCTCCTGAGGGAAAGCCGTCACTGCTGACATGGGATGAGGTTTGCACGATGTTCCATGAGTTCGGTCATGGTCTGCACGGTATCCTCTCCAACTGTCAGTACAACCGTCTGAGTGGTACTGCCGTAGCACGCGACTTCGTAGAGATGCCTTCACAGTTTAATGAGTCATTTGCATCTATCCCAGAGGTGTTCGACAACTTCGCCCGTCATTGCGATACTGGTGAGCCCATGCCTGCCGATCTGAAGGAAAAAATGTTGAAGAGTATCAATTTCCAGACGGCTTATGCCTTAGGTGAGAACCTTGCAGCCACCTGTGTGGATCTGGCTTGGCACATGTTAGCTTCTAAGGATATACCGACAGCAGAACAAGCACAGACATTCGAGACAGAGGCACTTACCAAGATCGGTTTGCTGGATGCACAGATACCTCCACGCTATAGCACGAGCTATTTCAATCATGTATGGGGTGGCGGTTATGCTGCCGGATATTACAGTTACTTATGGACAGAGGTACTGGCAGTAAACATCGCTGATGTCTTTGCCAAGAAGGGAGCCCTGAAAGCCGAGACCGGACAAGAGTTCCGTGACAAGATCCTGAGTCGTGGTAATACTGAAGACCTGATGAAGATCTTCACTGATTTCACCGGCATGAAGTCACCCGATGCCTCCGGTCTGCTGAAAGCAAGAGGACTGTAAAGATCATTTGAAACTATACCACTATTGCTATGAGAATTAGTAATTACTTTGGGTAGTTTTAATAGCTTTTACCGATGGTTTTAATACCTTTTCTCACCACTTTTAATCATTAAAACTACAAGAAATAGTGGTTGTTGTATTCACAATAAGAGAAATTTAAATACGCAAAAAAGAAAGGTGGTTCATCGAACCACCTTTTTCTTTGCCTTGCTCTCGTTTTGCATCCTGTCTACTGCCGTAACCGCGTAGGTATGTCCTCTACTGTCGGCTGGCAGCTCATAGAAGCAGTCGGTAGTGATCTTTACGATCTTTGAGGGATCATTGATATCTACCCGTTCTCCCTTATTAAACCGATACACCACATATTTCACAGCCTCGTTCTTCCATCCATTACCCTTTGGAGCAGTCCAGAAGAGCACATCACCACGTTCCATCGGCAGTATCGTCATCTTGCGTACTGTCTTCGGAGCCTTACCGTCGATGAAAGACATCTTAGGTTGCAGGGCAGGATATTTCCAATAGGTGTTACGCAACAGTGTGCCGTAGTTACCTACATTATCCACAGCTGCCTTGGCATACCACAGTACAGAGCCTTCCACGTTTCTGTTCTCCTCATGCAACAGCATCTTGGCAGGTAGCTGATGCTGTCCTGGCATATTAGGATCCTGATACTTCACAGTACGTTCCACATCCTCACCGATAAACAACGGGCGCTTATTACAATGACGGTTCCACCACCCTATCAGTTCTTGATAGTCGGCGACCTTGTTGCCAATCTCCCAATAGATCTGCGGAACACAATAATCCACCAAACCATTATTTACCCACAAGAGTACGTCGGCATACAGATCATCATAGTTCTGCAGTCCGTTCGTATTACTACCGATGGCGGAGTTCTTCTTGTTGCGGTAAATGCCAAATGGAGAAACGCCAAACTTCACCCATGGTTTCTCTTGTTTGATAGTTTTATAAAGCTGCTCCATAAACAGGGTGACATTATTGCGTCGCCAGTCGCCACGGTTGGTATAACCATTATTATAAGTACGGAACTCACGATCGTCGGGTATAGGTACTCCCGCCACCGGATAGGGATAGAAATAATCATCGATATGCAGTCCGTCGATGTCATATCTCTTAACAATGTCTCTAACCACCTCACAGATATAATCCCTACATGCAGGGATAGCAGGATTCAGCAGATAGAGTCCATCGTAGGTGAAGATCCACTCAGGATGCTTGATGGCTACATGATTACTGGCCAGTTCATTGGTGGTCTTCGTCTTGGCACGATAAGGATTGATCCACGCATGCAGTTCCATACCACGTTTATGACACTCCTGGATCATCCATGCCAGAGGATCCCAATATGGCTGTGGAGCAACACCCTGTGTACTGGTAAGGAAACGGCTCCATGGCTCTATTGAACTCTTATAGAGGGCATCACACTCAGGACGCACTTGGAAGATAATCGCATTGACACCATCCTTCTGCAGCTCATTCAACTGATAGGTAAGTGTCTGTTGCATACGGGCAGTTCCCATGCCGACCCACTGACCGTTGACAGCCTGAATCCAGGCACCGCGGAACTCACGCTTGTGTTGTGCGTTCATCTCTTGTGAAACGAATACACCGAGGATGATAAACATCCAGATTTTGAAGTATTTCATCTAATTATTTCTATTAGTAGGTACAAGACAAATCATAACTCTACACTATGAACCAACGGTCATGGCTCGCTCGTTGCAACATCGCCGTCAGGCGGTGGCAACACCAAAGAGCGAGGCGTAACTGTGAATTGTGAACTATGAACTATGAACTAAATTAGTGGTGTTCTGCTACCACGGCAAAGAAGGTAAGATCCTCCTTTTCTTTATTGATCAGCGTATGCTGCTTGTTCATCGGGTTATAGTGAACCTGTCCGGGCAGAAGGATCTCTTCCTCACCCTCATAGATATAGGTAGCCACACCACTGAGGATATACATGATCTCGCAGTTCAACTCATGTGTATGCAGTCCGATAGAGCAACCCGGCTCCAGTTTACCAAACATAATCTTCACTTTATCATCTGCAAACTGCTTCATGATGTAATGTCCTTCACCACCTTTAAAGTTGGGAACGACAGTCTCCTCAATCTTATTAAAATCAATTTTCATAAGTGTCAGTATTTATTATTATTGTTGCAAATGTACAAAAAAAAAGCGGATACCCAAAGATATCCGCCTTATTTTATAATAATATAGGTTTTATTGTTTCTCTGATGAAAGATAAACACCTACGGCCTCTACAAGTCCCTTGTATGTAGTCTTGTAAGCAATAATGGTAAGTTTATCTCCCCATGTGAGGTTCAGATCACCAAACTGTCCCTTAGGACCACCCCAGCCTTTCAGTACGCCATAAACATAAACAGAACCGCTGTCATCAGTCAGGTTGAAGTTACCATACTGAGTAACATCGTTCTTGGTTCCTGATTCTGTTGCCTCTGAAATGGTTCCGGATATAATATAGTACTTTTCTTTATCATCAGCCTTATTGCGGAAGTCAGCAATAGAGACAGTCTCTACCTGATAGTCAAGGCTCTCGAAAGTGCCATTTACCATCTGAGCATTACCTTTATATTCACCGCGCTTTCCTACAACTGTTACTACATCGCCAACTTTCGCACCAGCTTCAATAAATCCTTCTGCACGATATACTAGCACTTTTCCTGTATTGTCGGCAATATAAAAACTCTTACCTTGTTTGTCACTGGTATAAAGCTCAGTAATTACACCCTGAATACGATATTGTGTATCATCAACTTCAGCAGCATTGAATGCTTCGCATGTCGTCTTAACGATAGCACCCTTCTGGATCAATGTCATTTCAGAAGTATAGTTCTTCTTTCCATCAGTAGTCTTGAAGACAACTGTTGCGCTGCGATCGCCACCGGTATTGGCCAAAGCATGGAACGTTACGGTTGGTACAGTTCCCGAGTTAATAGCATTGATAGACAACCAACTCTTAGCACTCTCGGGGATCTCTACAGAAACACCGTAGTTACTCTTACATGTAAGATATGCTACGAGGTCACCACCCTCAAGAGGTAATTCATTAGAAGCAACGCCTGCTACATAAGTGGAATCTACCTTAATGAGTGACTTGTTAAGATTGACAACATCAACATCAACAAGCTCTACTGTTCCATTATAGGTAGTCTTCGGACCTTCAACAGTAATCTCATCACCAACTTCAACACCTAATTTATTAAGTGCTCCCTGCTTGGTCTTTCCTTCATACTTAGTACCATAGATATAAACCACACCGGTACCATCGTTGATATAGAAATTACCATAGGTAGCTGTCTCAGTTATTCTTGTTACGACACCTGTCACGCGATAAGTCTTGCTGTCTGGACCGGCAATAACCTCAGCACAAGTAGCATCGGCTACAGTTGAAAGACCCTGGATGACATTGATATTCTGAGTACGTCCGGCACTTGTCAGATGAAGTTCAGCAGTACGTCCGTCAAGTGTTGAGGAAGCACTAAACTGAATAGTGCTCTCACCTGCAGATCCAGATGTAGGAGATACTGTCAACCACTCAGGAATCTCTTCGGTATTTAAAGTCCAACTGTCGGATGTGTTCACTGTAATAGAGTTAGAACCACCATTGACATCTAAAGAGACGTATGAGGAGGATACACGGATCTCATCCAAATAGGTCGGGTCATTATCATCAGAGCAACTCGTAAAACCTGCGAGTACTGCAATAAAAGACAGAATAATATATTTAAGTTTCATATCTTATCGACTTTATTTTAGTTGAAAATATATTTAATACCGATAGAAGCATACCAGCACTGTCCAAGAGAGTAGTTCGGTGTCCATGTCTTGGTCTGTCCATTGATAACCTTTGGCGTAGAGAAGGTTGCATAACCCTGAGCGTCAACACCCTCATATTTCAGGATACGTGCCTCGTCACCAATGGCAGAATTCAGATACTTGCTGACACCCCAGCTTGAGTTGAACAGGTTCAGCAGGTTCTTGATATCACAAGAGAGCTGCAGGGTGTGCTTGGTCTGACCAACATTTACACGGAAATCATGTTTGTAACCGAAGTCTATGCGGTGTACCCATGGAGAATAAACACTGTAAGCCTCTGCATATTCACCCTGATGGTTCTTCAGATAGCTGTTGGCATGAACATAGTCCATGAAACGGTCACGGTCGTCGGTTGATACGAAACGGAACTCATTGTTAACCACCTGCTCGTTGGTTGGGATATATACAGCGTCGTAGTTGTAACCGTCACCGTTCATATCGTTGGTCATCATATAAGAGTAGTTGTAACCACCGCGCCATGTCTCATAGATCAAACTGAAGTGGTTGCCACTCTTATCATGAGCAGTAGCAGATGCTACGAAACGATCTGGAGTAACATACTGTGAGTTGTGTAGCTTAATGTTGTTTGGACCTTCTGATGTAGGAACGTATGTGAAGGCAGACTCAGCAGCAGAACCAGGCATACCGGTAACTTCCTTTGATACGGTATGTGTATAGGCAGCCATCAAACTCAAATACTCAGTAGGCTGAGCGGTCAGAGTAACGTTAGCAGACCATCCGTAACCCTTGCTTGTATTCTCCAATACAAATGCTTTAGTACCTGTACGGAAACCAGTCGGATAGATAGGACGGTTATCAACACCGTTGAAACGTGCGAAACCACCTACACTTGGAATACTCCAGTCGGAGATAGAAACAGCGTTGATGGTCTTATTGAAGATACCCTCAGCCGTAATTGTCATTGGGAAGTTCACTGGAATAGCATAGTCGATAGCGATAGAGCTCTTCCATACCTGTGGCATCTTGAAGTCGGGATCAACAGCAGAAATTGAAGAGGGAACAGTACCCATGTCACTGGTAACTGTTGTCGGATAACCCATGCTCTCAAGTTTTGTCAGCATGTCAGAGATCTTCGTCATCGGGCCACCTGCAAACTGGCTCATATCGATGTAGCGGTTACCCTTATCGTCTGTAGTATAAGTACCAGAGTAGTTCTCATATCCTCTTGTAGCTTTTTCGCCATCCCAAACCTTTGTCTTGGCATTGAGCTGTGCCTGATACTGAACCAGACCACCGTTAGTAGGCATGTTAGTGAAGAATACCAATGGCAGACGACCAGAGAAGAGACCGCTACCACCACGTACTTTCAGACTCTTGTCACCCAGCACATCCCATGTGAAACCAACACGCGGAGAGAATGTGATGCTGTTTGCCGGCCACTTACCAGTATCGATATGACGTACATTACCATTCTTGTCATAGTAATCAAGAGCCTTAATGGCATTGTTGGTAAGGAGATCGCCATTGTTGAAGAACAAACCGTCAATACGCAGACCGTAGTTCAACTTAAACTTATCGGTAACGTTCCACTCATCCTGAGCATAGATACCCGGACGATTGAACTGTACACGTGCGGCTGGTGCACTCTCACCATCATAACCATAGGTAAGACAGAACACCTCAGGTGTCTGGTTGAACAACTGCTCAACACTCATACCATCAGCCCAGTTATAACGATAGTAACCAGTACCGTTACGCATATACTGGTTGTCAGCCATCTGATGCTCAAACATGATACCAGCCATGATCTTGTGGTTACCTGTATAATAGGTTACGTCATCCTTAATATTCCAAATCGTGTTGTGAACGGCATTGTTCCAGGTGAACAACTCATAACCCATGGCCATGTAGTTATTGTCATCCTTCAGAATATCGATGTGTGGGAACTCAGATGAGTTAGAACCGCGGACATCATCAAGTTTAGAGAACGTTGCCAGGAATTGGTTAGACAGTTTGTCGTTCAGACGGCTGTTAAGATCGAGAGACCATGTCTTAACGATATTCTCCATGGAATACATCGTATTGGCGAAAGCCATAGAATACTGTGACATACGGCCACCTGACATACGTGTTCCACCATCCATAGAAGTAGCATTCGGAGAGTTCCAAACATTATTCTTTGTATAGTTATAACGTAATGCTAAACGATGGTTATCGGTGATGTTCCAGTCGATACGAGCCAAGAACTTATAATTGCTCTCATCAGCCGGGAAACTGGTGTAACTACCGGTCTCATAACCATACTTACTTCTCAAATAGTTAGAAACAGCCTCCATATCAGAAAGCTTAGTACGAGATACATAATTCTCTGCATCGGCAACACCATTCTCTGATGCCTTCCAACGGTTTACGATGGTAGGAATCTTGATCATCTCACCATTGGCGAAGAAGAACAACTTATTCTTGATGATCGGACCACCGAGGGTAAAACCGTAAGTAGTTGTCTGGGCTTTGTCACGAGCACCGGCAATTTGCTGACGATAGACTGCGTCACCCTGCATGTTCTCATTCTTGTGATAGATGTAAGCAGATCCCTTGAAGGTGTTGGTTCCTGACTTGGTAATAGCATTAACACCACCACCGATGAAGTTGGTCTGACGTACATCGTATGGAGAAATCACCACCTGCATCTCCTCGATAGCATCGATAGAAATCGGGTTACCACCACCAGGAAGATTGCTGGACAAACCAAAGTTATTGTTGAAGTTAGCACCATCAACCGTGAAGTTGGCTGTACGACCGTCGGCACCAGCGAAGCTCATACCATTACCTCCATAAGGAGACAGACGGGTAACATCCGTGATGCTACGGCTAACTGTCGGCAGATTAGAGATCTGGGTACTGTTGATGTTGGTAGAAGCACCCGTCTTCTCTGCGTTGAACTTTGATTTTGAACCTGTTACAACGACCTCACCCAACTGGTTAACATCCTCGCTGAGGTTAGCATTGAGCATGTAAGGCTCACCTAACTGCAGGTTGATGTTTTTGTAAGTAATGTCTTTGTAACCGATGTAAGTAATCGTAACACTGTATGGACCACCGGTACGCATACCTTGGATACTAAAACGTCCATCAATGTTAGACACTGCTGAATAACGGGTTCCGGAAGGTTCGTGTACGACCTGAACCGTTGCTCCAATTACGGCCTCGTTGTTTTCATCAACGATCTTACCGTTCATAGAAGAAGTTGTGATTTGAGCCATCATTGCTGTACAGAAAAACAGCATCATGGACATCAGAAAACCAATTCTTTTCTGCATAGTTTTTAATAATATTAATGAATAAATTCGAATTTTGACGCAAAGGTAAGGAAAAAAATCAATATACGTTAAGGAATTCAAAGAAATTTTTAAACCAGTTTTAAGTAATTGTTGTCAGCAGATGTTATAAATTAATTTATAACAGCATTTTATGCAATATGGCAGAATAAGATGTTTACCTCTTCAAACGCTTATAAAATTCTTTCAGAGAAGGCTTCGGAACACCTAAGGAAACGAGTCGGTCAAGGTCTTTTCTTGCCGCTTTAAATTGTCTTTCCCGTATATATAAATCGGCTCGTGAAAGAAGATAATCCGTGTTCTTTGGATCCCTCAACAAAGCCTCTGTATAATCATAGATAGCCAAAGAGTACATTTCGCGCTCTGTCTCTATCCCGGCACGGGCGGCATAAGCGATAGCACTGTCTGGATGTTGCAGCACAAGGATATTGATCTGGTCCATAGCCTCTGTATATTTCTTATCTTTCTGATTCAGAAGAGCTAAACCGAGACGCGCTTCGAAGTGTGCCGGAACAAGTGTCAGCAGATTCTCATAATCCAGCCGTGCAAAGTTATAGCGATAAAGCCGTTCGTTGGTATAGGCACGGAAAAACAAGGCCGCAAGATGATGCGGGTATCTGTTAAGTATATAATCGTATTCCTCCTGGGCAAAACTCCACTGCTCCAGTTCCAGATTGTAACGAGCCTTCTCAAGCCGTAAATTTATACTGTCTGGATGATAGGCAAGACGATCCGTGGCTGCTTTCAAGCTGTCACGAAGTTCTTGTCTTGTCTGTGCAACGCCAGATAAGGTGAAGGATAGCAAGAGGAATACGATCAGTCTTCTCATATTATGCGTTTCTGATATAGTCGACAATCCATGCTCCTACCTCACGGGTGCCGTAGTGTGCGCCACCTTCTACCTGAATCTCGGGAGTACGGATATTATTGTTAAGAGATGCGTCAACGGCTTTGCGTATCAACGCTCCTTCTTCCTTCAAATCGAAATATTCAAAGAGCATAGCTACAGAAAGGATCTGTGCCAACGGATTGGCAATATTCTGTCCCTTTGCCTTTGGCCAACTGCCGTGAACAGGTTCAAAGACAGGTGTACTCTCACCTGTAGAGGCAGAAGGTAGGAGTCCCATAGAACCGCTTATGCATGAACCCTCGTCAGTAAGGATATCACCGAAAGTATTCTCTGTCACCATCACATCGAAGAATGTCGGTTCTACGAGCATACGCATGGAGGCATTATCTACAAACATATAATCTGTAGTGACATCAGGATACTGTGGAGCCATCTCCTTAGCGATCTGTCTCCACAGTCTACTGGATGCCAACACGTTGGCTTTGTCAATAACAGTAAGGTGATGACGACGCTTACGAGCATACTCGAAACCTACTTTCAGAATTCTTTCAATCTCCGGACGAGTATAGTAATTCGTGTCGTACGCCTTGTCATTATCCTGGTATTTCTCTCCGAAATACATTCCGCCGGTCAATTCACGGATACAGATAAAATCAGCTCCCTCAATAAGTTCATCTTTCAGGGGTGACTTATGAAGCAAGCACTTAAATGTCTGAACAGGACGGATATTGGCATATAGTCCTAACTTCTTACGCATGGCAAGCAAACCTTGTTCTGGACGAACCTTAGCCGTCGGATCATTATCGAAACGCGGATCGCCTACTGCTGCAAAGAGTACGGCATCAGCCTCTTGACAAATACGAAAAGTATCTTCTGGGAAAGGATCCCCTACTTTATCAATGGCATCAGCACCGCAGATAGCCTCTTTATAACTTATCTGATGATGGAACTTCTCGGCAATGGCATCCATGACGGCCACACCCTGTTGCATAATCTCCGGACCGATACCGTCGCCGGGTAAAACTGCTATGTTTAATTTCATTTCTTTAAATTTTAATTATCGAGATTACGTGATAACGCGATAACGAGATCTCGAAATACTGATTCTTCTAATCTCGCCACAAAAATAATAACTTATTCTGGTTTCTCCAAAGAACTTTGATATTCTTTTTCAAAGATATTGAGCATCTTAAAGGTTGCTTTAATGGCTGCGTAGGTCTGATCGGCATCCAATCCACGGGTGCGGATGATCTTATCTCCATTCTGCCAGGTAATGATCGTCTGTACCAAGGCATCGGTACGTCCACCAGGAGGTATCGAAACGGTATAGTTTGACAAGATGGGGAATGTACGACCCAGGTATTTGCGATAGATCCATCGCAATGCTTTTACGAAAGCGTCGTATTGTCCATCGCCCGTTGCACTAGCCTCATACTGCTGTCCGTTGATCTCCACATGGATGTTAGCACCCGGTTTCAGTCCGTATGCAGTAGACACCACATAACTGATCAGCTTCACGGTATCCTCCGGAGAATCTTGTTTTAAGACATCACTGACAATATAAGGTAAGTCTTCTTGTGTGACAATCTCTTTTCTGTCACCTAACTCCGTAATGCGTTGTGTTACCCTAAGTGTCTGTTCTGGAGTCAGTTCTAATCCTAATTCCTCCAGATTCTTTTCAATGTTTGCCTTACCGCTGTTCTTTCCCAAGGCATATTCGCGTTTTCTTCCGAACCGTTCTGGTACAAGGGCATTATAATAGAGTCTGGCCTTGTTATCCCCATCGGCATGAACACCAGCCACTTGGGTGAAGACATTCTCACCGATTACGGGTTGGTTAGGGGCTATGGCAATACCACTGTATCCTTCAACCAGTCGGGAAATCTCGTTAAGACGATCCTCGCAGATATTTGTCTTTGCCTGGAAATGATCCTTCAGGATAGCCTGCACACTGGATAAAGGAGCATTACCACAACGTTCACCAAGACCATTTACCGTCACATGTAATCCCTTACAACCACTGAGTACAGCAGCCAAGGAGTTGCTTACCGCCAAGTCATAGTCATTATGGGCATGAAAATCGAAATGGATGCCACTGTATCGCCGTTGCATCTTCCGCATAAACTCGATCACCTGCAACGGATTCAGGATACCCAATGTATCAGGAAGCATAAACCGCTTGATAGATGTCTTTGTCAGACAATCCATCAATCCATAGACATAGTCGGGCGATTCTTTCATACCGTTACTCCAGTCTTCCAGATAGAGATTCACGCTCATCTGCATCTTGTCAGCATAATCCACCACAGCAAGGATATCCTCAAGATGTTCCTCTAATGACTTATTAAGCTGTTGACGGCAGTGCTTTTCAGAACCTTTTGCCAAAAGGTTGATAACTCTTCCGCCACAAGCATGAATCCAGTCGACCGATTTCTTACCGTCCACGAAACCAAGCACCTCTACCTTATCCTCCTTACCGATGGATTTGGCATAGCGACATATCATGCTGACAGCATCCTCATCACCTTTCGATACTCCTGCAGATGCCACTTCTATACGGTCAACATTCACATCATGCAACAGTTTGCGGGCGATCATCAGTTTCTCATGCGGTAAAAAAGACACACCACTGGTCTGTTCACCATCTCGCAGTGTACAGTCCATGATCTCTATATATGGTAGTATACGAGTATAAGAATAATCTTCCATACCTTTTTTGCTACTCATTCTATTTGTTGTTTTTTTCCCATTCCACGATCTTATCCTGATTCTCCAAGAGATAGTCGATATCATCCAGACCGTTCATCAGACAATGCTTCTTATAACCGTTGATCTCGAAAGTTTCTTGTCGTCCGGTCTTACAATTGGTAACGGTCTGTTCTGGGAGATTTACCTCTACCATCGTTGAGGGATCTGCGTAGATGCAGTCGAACAGTTCTTTCAAGAATCCGTCTGTGACGACAACTGGTAACACGAAGTTATTCAGTTCATTATTCTTATGGATATCTGCAAAGAAACTGCTGATGACGACACGGAAACCATATCCTGTAATAGCCCATGCCGCATGTTCCCTACTCGACCCTGATCCGAAGTTCTTTCCTGCGACGAGAAAGCAACCCGTATAGGTGGGATCATTCAGGACAAAAGACTCATTGAGAGACCCATCCTCTTGATATCTCCAGTCACGAAACAGGTTCTCTCCGAAGAATTTCTCATCACGGGTGGTTGCTTTCAGAAAACGTGCGGGTATGATCTGGTCTGTATCTACATTCTCCAACGGGAGAGGAATACACGTACTTTTTATAATATTGAATTTCTGTTTCATCATCTACAGGTATTTACATTAACCTTCTGGGATCTGTTATCTTTCCTGTCACAGCGGCGGCAGCTGCCATGTAAGGACTGGCAAGAATGGTACGTGCTCCAGGTCCCTGTCGGCCTTCAAAATTACGATTACTGGTAGACACACAATATTTTCCTGCAGGAATCTTGTCATCGTTCATGGCAAGACATGCTGAGCATCCCGGTTGACGGATCTCAAAACCAGCATCTATCAAGATCTTGTCTAATCCCTCTTCACGTATCTGACGTTCAACAGTCCATGAACCGGGTACCAACCAAGCTATAACACCATCCGCTTTATGTCGTCCTTTGACAATCTCAGCAAAAGCACGGAAATCCTCAATACGACTATTGGTGCATGCGCCTAAGAATACATAGTCTATAGGATGACCTTCTATCTGTTCACCAGCCGAGAAACCCATATATGAAAGTGCTTTTTCGAAAGATGCCCTACCCTTCTCATCTATCTCTTCTATCGCAGGAATATGTTCACTGATACCGATACCCATACCGGGATTTGTACCATAGGTAATACGTGGTTCTATCTCTGCGGCATCAAATGACAGTTCTTTATCAAAGACAGCATCCTCACCACTGTATAAGGTCTTCCAATAAGCCATGGCGCGATCCCATTCCTCTCCTTTAGGAACATAGGGCTTTGTCTTGATATATTCGAAGGTAGTCTCATCGGGAGCGATAAATCCGCCACGGGCACCCATCTCTATCGAGAGGTTGCAGAGGGTGAGTCTTCCCTCCATAGAGAGACTCCTTACCGCTTCACCACTATATTCCACAAAATAACCCGTAGCACCCGATGTCGTCAGTCTGCTCATCAGGAACAAGGCCATATCTTTTGCCGTAACACCCTTTCCTAATTTGCCATTAACGGTGATACGCATCGACTTTGGTTTTTGCTGCAGGATACATTGAGAGGCGAGCACCATCTCCACCTCTGACGTTCCGATACCGAAGGCCACAGCACCCATAGCACCGTGTGTACTTGTATGTGAGTCACCACAGACAATGGTCATACCAGGAAGTGACAATCCCAGTTCTGGTCCTACCACGTGTATAATACCATTGTTCTGATCCATCATGCCGAAATGGGTAAGTCCAAACTCCGCGGCATTTGTTTTCAGCGTATCAACTTGTTTTTTCGAAACGGGATCTGTTATTGGTTTATCCTGATCATGTGTAGGGGTATTATGATCAGGCATGCAATAGATTTGTTGTGGTCGATAACATTTCAAACCACGTGCTCTCAGTCCGTCGAAAGCCTGTGGTGAAGTCACCTCATGACAGTACAAACGATCGATATACAACTGCGTCGGTCCGTCTTCCACAATCTGCACCACATGTTTGTCCCATATCTTATCAAATAGCGTGTTCATATTAAATCAGTTTTTAAACTTGTTGATACATTCTATATATGCCTCTACCGAAGCGGTCACGATATCCGTGTTCGCACCAAAACCATAATAGAGACTTCCATTGTATTCCACCTGCATGTGTACCTTTCCCACATCATCAGAACCTTTGGAAATAGCTTGGATGGTAAACTCCTTCAGGGTCATCTGTTTCAAGATGATTTTCTTCAAGGCTTTGATAGCGGCATCAACAGGACCATTACCTGTAGCTGCTGCCTCAAATTTCTGTCCACTAATGTCCAGTCCGATACTGGCTACACTCTTCACACCCATACCGGTAGTCACCTGTAAGAAATCCAATTTGATAGCGTGGTTATCGGCAGAGTCTGCACCGGCCAACGTCAGGATATCATCATCGTTAATCTCTTTCTTCCTATCAGCCAGAGCCAAGAACTTCTGATAGATCTTATCCAGCTTCTTATCATCATTTACAGGTACGCCCAACACCTCCAAACGATATTTGAGAGCTGCTCTTCCAGAGCGTGCTGTCAATACGATAGAGTTATCGTCGAGACCTACATCCTTTGGATCCATGATCTCATAGGTTGCCACATTCTTCAGTACACCATCCTGATGGATGCCGCTGGAATGTGCAAAGGCATTACGACCCACCACCGCCTTGTTGGGTTGAACAGGCATGTTCATCAGCGATGAAACCATTCTGCTGGCAGGATAAATCTTCGTGGTGTTGATATTTGTTTCGATACCGATTTGCTTATGACATTTCAGAATCATGGCGATTTCTTCCAAAGAGGTGTTACCCGCACGCTCACCGATACCATTGATCGTAACTTCTGCCTGACGCGCTCCGTTCAGGATACCGCTCATCGTATTAGCTGTTGCCATACCTAAATCATTATGACAGTGAGTGGAGAGAATCGCTTTGCCACTTGACAAGCCATCCACATGTTCCATCAAATATTTGATCTTTTCGCCATATTCCTGAGGCAGGCAGTAACCAGTAGTGTCAGGGATATTACAAACAGTAGCTCCTGCTTTAATCGCAGCTTCAATCACACGTGCCAGGTATTCATTATCTGTACGACCGGCATCCTCAGCGTAGAACTCCACATCCTCTACATATTTCTTAGCATATTTCACAGCTGCAACAGCACGCTCGATAATCTCCTCTTTATTGGAATTGAACTTATATTTAATATGAGAGTCAGAGGTGCCGATGCCTGTGTGTATTCTCTTTCTCTTGGCATACTGCAAGGATTCTACTGCCACATCTATATCTTTTTCAACGGCTCTCGTCAATGCGCAGATAGTAGGCCAGGTGACAGCCTTAGAAATCTCTATTACTGAATTGAAATCACCAGGACTGGAAATGGGGAAACCAGCTTCTATCACATCCACGCCCAACTGCTCGAGTTGTTTTGCCACCTGTATTTTCTCAACGGTATTCAACTGGCATCCAGGAACCTGTTCGCCATCTCTTAACGTTGTGTCAAAAATAAATAATCTATCATTCATCTTTTACCTTATTATATTATCCTAACAAAAAACCTTTCTCACTCAATAGAAGTGGAAAGGTTCAATCATTTTCTCTAATACCTATTTTATATGTAGAATAATCATACACCCCTTCACTTCCGACTTACTATTGCAGTCGCAAGATGTTTATAAGAGATATTATAGAAATATTCATAGAAACATTATTTAAACGGATGCAAAAGTAAAAATAATATTTCTAACAAACAAATAATTATTCACATTTTTGATTGGTTTACTTACAATTTTTGAGAAATCCCAATAAAAACAATCCAATCTTAAAGAACACTAGACGTTTTTTTACAAATCATCAAACAAAGAGAGCGACAAGTCTTCTGTCGACTTCTGTTGTTCCTCCTCCTCTTCTTCTTGGAAGAAGTCAAACATCAGTTGTTGTGAAATAGGAGAGTTGGTGTTTAGTCTGTAGATTCCCCTGGGACCTACCTTCTCAATCAGTGAGTCTCTGTTTTTGCTGTTGCGAGTGAGATATTGTTGTACAGCATTGTGTACCTCCTGGAAGTCGAGCTCTTCGAAGAAGTTATTAGAAGCATTATACACATGCCGGGCGATCTTCTTCACGCTCAGTCCATTGTCTCCTGCTTCAGCTAAGAACAATAATATCTCTTTCTCGTATTTCATACGTTCATGGTTTCTTTTTACAAAGAAGGGCCGAATGTTTAAACACTCAGCCCTTCTCAATAATCTTATACAGATTAAGCCAAAACAATCTTGCCTTCTGCCTCAGTTATCTTACCCTCTTTGAGCAACCAACCAGCACCGAGGAGTACTTCCTCTTCTGCGATGTTTGCCTGAGCGGCAATTTCCTTAACAGAGAGAGCCTTCTGAGCGGTAGCAAGTGCCTGATATACATCACCAGCCTTGAAACCAACATTCTCTGCTGTGTAAGAGATAACTTTCTTTGCAGCCACTTTCTTGGTAGCTTTCTTTACTGTTTCTTTCTTAGGAGCCTCTGCAACCTTTGCAGCAGCAGCCTTTGTAGTTTTCTTTTCTGCCATTTTAATAATAATAAATCCTGATTGAATCTTTTGTTTCCCTTTTATTAAGGATGCGCAAAAGTAATAATTCTTTATATTCAGTAGTTACTATTATTTATGAAATCTTATTTATATTCAAGATTTATTGACATAAATCAACTACAATCACTTATTCTTCTTTGAGATTCAGCTTTAATTGTAATTCTTCCAACTGTTTGGGATCCAGTTCTCCCGGTGCATCGAGCATCACATCACGACCATTGTTATTCTTCGGGAATGCGATACAATCACGAATACTGTCGAGACCAGCCATAATACTAACAAATCGATCCAATCCGAAAGCGAGTCCTGCATGAGGAGGTGCTCCGTATTTGAAGGCATTGATCAGGAATCCGAACTGAGCCATGGCACGTTCAGGAGTGAATCCTAAGATATCAAACATCTTTGCCTGCAGCTTACCATCGTGGATACGTAAGCTACCACCACCCAACTCTACACCGTTGCAAACGAAGTCGTATGCCTTGGCACGTACTTTCTCGGGATGACTGTCAAGCAGTGGGATATCATCAGGATTTGGCATGGTAAATGGATGGTGTGTTGCCATCAGGCGCTGCTCCTCATCACTCCACTCAAACAATGGGAAGTCGATAATCCACAGGCACTTGAAAGTATTCTTATCACGCAATCCGAGACGGTCACCCATCTCCAAACGTAAAGCTGACAACTGAACACGTGTTTTGTTGGCATTATCACCACTCAGTATTAATACCAGGTCGCCATCCTTGGCTCCAGCCTTTTCTTTCAGCGCTGCCCATACCTCTGGCGAATAGAACTTATCAATACTGCTCTTCACAGTGCCATCGGTATTATACTTCACATATACCAAACCCTTGGCACCCACCTGCTGACTCTTCACGAAATCAGTCAGTTGGTCAAGCTGCTTGCGGGTGTAGTCAGCACATCCCGGTACACAGATACCACCAATGTAATTAGCATTGTCGAAGACACTGAACGTACCCGTACCTTTCAGCACATCCATCAGCTCTACGAACTCCATACCGAAACGGATATCTGGTTTGTCAGAACCATACAGACGCATCGCGTCATGCCATGTCATCTGCTGCAGTTTCGCAGGAAGATCGATACCACGTATCTCTTTGAAGAGGTGACGAGCCATATCCTCGAACAGATCGATGACATCATCCTGCTCAACGAATGACATCTCACAGTCTATCTGAGTAAACTCCGGTTGACGGTCAGCACGCAGGTCTTCATCACGGAAACACTTAGCAATCTGGAAATAGCGGTCGAAACCACTGACCATCAACAACTGTTTCAATGTCTGTGGACTCTGTGGCAGTGCATAGAACTGTCCGGGATTCATACGTGAAGGAACAACGAAGTCACGTGCACCCTCTGGAGTACTACCTATTAATATAGGTGTCTCCACCTCGATGAAATCCTTCGAGTCAAGGAAGTTACGTATCAGGATCGTCATTCTGTGACGCAACTCAAGGTTCTTTCTTACGGCAGCGCGACGCAGATCGAGATAACGGTATTTCATTCGGATATCATCACCGCCATCGGTATTGTCCTCAATAGTAAACGGTGGTGTGATACTCTCACTAAGGATGTTCAGTGTCTGAGCAATAATCTCGATATCACCGGTAGGCATCTTGGGGTTCTTGCTCTGACGCTCGTTCACCTCGCCAATCACCTGCACGCAGTATTCTCTACCGAGCTTGTTCGCTTTAGCACACAAGTCTTCATCTTTTGATTCATCGAAAACAATCTGGGTGATACCATAGCGGTCGCGGATATCCACAAACGTCATTCCACCCATCTTTCTCGTTCTCTGTACCCAGCCGGCCAATGTAACGACGGTGCCGGCATCTTGAAGGCGTAATTCGCCACAAGTCTTAGTTCTATACATCGTTTTGAAAAATTTTCTGCAAAATTACAACAAAACTATGATATGACAAATAATTTAGATGTAGTTTTTTAATGAAACAGTTATTTCAAAACAGTTATCAACCGTTAATATTTAATAATTATCGCTCATCTTTGCATTTCTCTGTTAATAAAATGTTTACTTTTGTGCGTCTTATGATAAAATGAAATCATTTAAAAAGCTATAAATATGAAAAAAATTCTATTTATAATGGTGATGCTGTGCGGCTCTTTTATGATGGCTCATGCACAGAAGCAGGCAGAGATTAAGTTCGATGTAGTGAAGGTCGATCTTGGAAAATTCCATGAGAACGACGGTGTACAGAAATGCACCTTTACATTCAAGAATGTAGGTAATGCACCATTGGTTATCAACCAAGCTGTTGCCAGTTGCGGATGCACCGTTCCCACCTATACCAAAGAGCCTGTGGCTCCTGGTCAGAGTGGAAAGATCGATGTGACATACAACGGCAAGGGTAAGTTCCCCGGCAGTTTTAAGAAGACCATCACAGTAAGAACGAATGGTAAGACTGAGATGACTCGTCTCTATATTACCGGTAATATGGTTACCGGCGACGAGAAAGTCACCCCAAGCAAACCTCGTGTCATCGCGACGCCAGACTGATAAAAAGAGTCATCAGAATGCCGGCCCCATATTATCTGGTGGCGGGAAGGCAAAATCATCTACGGTATTATCATCTCCGTTCATCTTGGAGCCGATAATACCGTTTTCATTAAACGGTCTGTTGAAATGAGCATCCTCGGGATTCTCAAAACGGGTAAACTCTCCACGGAAGTTCAGCATGACATCACCAGTAGCTCCTTTACGATGCTTGGCAATAACAATCTGTGCCATACCACGAAGATCGTTTCCCTTATCATCCTGATAAATACGGTAGTATTCCGGACGGTGCACAAAGAGTACCATATCGGCATCCTGCTCGATAGCACCCGACTCACGAAGGTCGCTCAACTGTGGAATCTTACTGGCTGGTGAGGCATCACGTGTCTCCACCGTACGATTCAACTGTGAGAGTGCGAGAACAGGAATATCCAACTCCTTAGCTAATCCTTTCAGCGATCGACTGATCGTAGAAACCTCCTCCTGTCGACTGCCGAAGCGAGCGCCATTGGCGTTCATCAACTGCAAATAGTCGATCATCAGTATCTTGACATTCTTCTCACGCACCAGTCGACGGGCCTTAGAGCGCAGTTCGAAAATACTCATGCCTGGAGTGTCATCTATATAAATAGGTGCTCCCTGCAGCTTGCGGATATTACGATCCAGACGCTGCCACTCTTCATCATCCAGATTAGCATTCAGGATCTTGCTGCCTTCAAGTTCACAGACATTGGAAATCAATCGATTCACCAACTGCACATTACTCATTTCCAAAGAGAAGAAAGCAACAGGCACCTGATAGTCAACGGCAATATTCTTTGCCAACGACAAGGCAAACGCTGTCTTACCCATGGCTGGTCGGCCGGCAATAATCACCAGGTCGCTGTTCTGCCAACCGGCTGTCATTTCATCCAGTTTTGTATAACCTGTAGGAATACCTGTCAGACCACCCTTCTGCGCGGATGCTTTCTGCAAGATCTTTACCGCCTGCTCCACCACCGGATCAATCTGCGTATAGTCTTTCTTCATATTGGTCTGAGAGAGTTCGAAGAGTGAGCCCTCTGCTTCCTGCAGGAGCTCATCCACATCAACCGTCTCATCAAAGGCTTTCGTCTCAATATTGCTGGCGTAAGATATTAACTGACGCGCGATGTATTTCTGGGCAAGAATACGTGCATGATATTCAATATGTGCCGATGATGCCACATGCGAGGTAAGGTCAACGATATAAGCCGGTCCGCCCACATCTTCAAGATTCCCTTCTTTCTTCAACTGCTCAACCACGGTCATTATATCTACCGGCATGTCAGCCATGTTCAACGACTGAACGGCATGGTAAATCTTCTGATTACGCGGTTCGTAGAAGGTCTCCGAACGAATGATCTCGCTCACCACAGAGAACGCATCTTTATCAATCATCAAAGCACCTAATACTGCTCGCTCTATATCTGTAGCCTGTGGCTGCAGATGACCATAAGTAGTATCAATGGGGGTATTATTTCTTCTTTCAGGCATAAATTCAAAAATTTGGTTGCAAATGTACAAAAAACTATTTATCTTTGCAATACTTTTTGAGAATTAAAATATGATAATACATCCACGAGCAAAGATCAATCTCGGACTGAATATCGTTGAGAAACGTCCAGACGGCTACCATAATCTGGAAACCGTCTTCTACCCTATCAATATCCATGACACGCTGGAGGTAGAGCCAAGTGATCAACTGAATCTTCATCTCTCTGGCGTTGCATTGGAAGGTGATCCTAACCAAAACCTGGTGGTACGTGCATGGCAGTTATTAAAAAAGGATTATGACATTCCCCCAGTAAGCATCCGTCTAAATAAAGCTATTCCCAGTCAGGCAGGATTAGGAGGAGGATCATCTGACGGTGCCTTTATGCTCCGACTGCTCAACAAAATGTTTCAGTTAGGAATTACTGATGAGGAACTCAGAATGAAAGCGGCATCACTGGGAGCCGACTGTCCTTTCTTTATTACCGACACGCCTGCTTATGCTGAAGGAATCGGAGAGATACTTTCACCCTTATCCTTAGACCTGAGCCAGTATCATCTGCTCATCATCAAACCGCCCGTGGCTGTCTCCACTCGAGAGGCTTTCGCACATATTACCCCACACCATACAGGCATTAAGTGCAAGGATATCGTCAAACAGGATATCCGGACATGGCGTGAACAACTGACAAATGATTTCGAAGACAGTATCTTCCCACAATATCCCCGTCTGAAAGAGATCAAACAACAACTCTATCAGCAAGGAGCTCTCTACGCCGCCATGTCGGGAAGTGGCAGTTCTCTTTTTGGATTCTTTGAGGAGAAACCGGAAATTATCGATGCGTGGAAGGATTGCTTTTATTTTTGTTCGAGATCATGACATGTCGAGATAACAAGATAAAGAAATTGAATCATGGATAATCAACAAGAGCGCTTCCCCGTTGTCGATGAAGAAGGAACAGTGATAGGAAGTATCCTTAGAGGACAGGCACACGACGGCACAAAGATTCTGCACCCTGTAGTCCATCTGCATGTCTTTAATCCGCAAGGAGAACTGTATCTACAACAACGACCTGCATGGAAAGACATTCAGCCCAACTGTTGGGATACTGCCACAGGAGGGCATGTCGACTATGGTGAGACGGTTGAAGAAGCACTTTACCGGGAAGTATATGAAGAATTGGGTATCAAACATTTTACGCCTGTCTTCTTAGGCAAGTATATCTTTGAAGGAAAACGTGAGCGAGAACTGGTGTATGTATACAAAACTATCTATGAAGGGACTCCATCCCCCAACCCTGATGAATTAGCCGGCGGGCGCTATTGGTCACATGAAGAGATCATGGATAATTATCATAAAAATGTGTTTACACCCAACTTTGAAGATGAATATCAGGCATTTTTCTGTTCTATACCATAACTATTCCCTTTTTACCAGAATAATAAGATAAAACACTGATTTTAAATTAAATTAACAACTTTAGGAGTACAACCTATTGATATTTTTTATACCTTTGCAACGCTTTTAGTACTAAAATTAAATTATATTATTGAAAATCAGGCGATTAGATAGTTTTAGGGTTTAATATGAGACAACTTAAAATTCAAAAAAGCATCACTAATAGGTCTAGTGAGGCACTGGATAAGTATCTGGTAGAAATTGGTCGCGCGCCACTTATCTCTATTGATGAGGAGATTGAACTGGCACAAAAGATTAAAAAAGGAGGACCGGAAGGAGAGCGCGCAAAGAACAAGTTAGTTACTGCCAACCTGCGATTTGTTGTTTCTGTAGCCAAGCAATATCAACACCAAGGACTGACACTGACAGACTTAATCGATGAAGGTAACATCGGATTAATCAAGGCAGCACAGAAGTTTGATGAGACACGTGGTTTCAAATTCATCTCCTATGCTGTATGGTGGATTCGTCAGAGCATCCTCCAGGCAATTGCTGAGCAGAGTCGTATTGTACGTCTGCCCCTTAACCAGGTGGGTTCACTGAGCAAGATCAACCATGAGATTAATAAGTTCGAGCAAGAGCATCAGCGCCATCCGTCTGTATCGGAGCTGAGTGCCGCTACGAATATCGACGAAGAGAAGATCGGACAGAGTCTTGCTGCCGACGGTCATCATGTAAGTATCGACGCCCCCTTCCAGGATGGCGAAGACAACTGTATGCTTGATGTGATGCCCAGTGGTGACGACAGTCGTACAGACCGCCAGGTAGACCACGAGAGTATGGCTCAAGAGTTAGAGTCAGTCCTCAATAAAGTGTTGAAAGACCGTGAGCGTATCATTATCTGTGAGTGCTTCGGTATCGGCCGCCCGGAGAAAGGACTGGAGGAGATTGGTGATCAACTTGGTCTTACCCGTGAGCGTGTCCGTCAGATTCGTGAGAAGAGTATTACTAAACTTCGTGAGAGTGGTAATGCCAAGATCCTGATGAAGTATCTCGGATAATTACATATATTCCATATATTATTAGAGGATGTGTTCAGGACACATCCTCTTTTTTTGCTGAAACATACCTACGATAACGTTTTCAAAGAAAATTTAAAAATAATCTTTCATTTTGTTTGCGCAAACAATATTTTTATATAACTTTGCAAGCAGATATTAGTTTAAAGGTAAAAGATTGTTTTTTAAACCACAAGATTATGAATGCAGCAAGTGTTGTGGAGAATCTGAAACAGAGATTCCCAAACGAGCCTGAGTATATCCAGGCCGTTAGTCAGGTATTAGGAACTATTGAGGAAGAGTACAACAAACATCCTGAGTTTGATCAGCAGAACCTCATTGAGCGTCTCTGCATCCCCGATCGACTGGTGCAATTCCGTGTCACATGGGTAGACGACAAAGGAAAGGTACAGACCAATATGGGTTACCGCATTCAACATAACAACGTGATTGGCCCGTACAAGGGTGGTATCCGTTTCCATGCAACAGTAAACCTGAGTATTCTGAAGTTCTTGGCTTTCGAGCAGACTTTCAAGAACTCACTTACTACCCTTCCGATGGGTGGCGCCAAGGGAGGATCAGACTTCTCTCCCCGTGGCAAGAGCAGTGCAGAGGTAATGCGCTTCTGTCAGGCATTCATTCAGGAGCTCTATCGTCATATCGGTCCAGATGAGGATGTGCCAGCAGGTGACATCGGTGTAGGTGGTCGTGAGGTGGCTTATATGTTCGGTATGTACAAGAAGCTCACCCACCAATGGAGCGGTGTTCTCACCGGTAAAGGACTGGAGTTCGGTGGTTCTCTCATCCGTCCAGAGGCAACCGGTTATGGTAATGTCTACTTTCTGGTAAACATGCTGAAGACCCGTGGTCTTGACATCAAGGGAAAGACCGTGTTGGTGAGTGGTTCAGGTAATGTGGCCCAGTACACTATCGAGAAGTGTATTGAACTGGGTGCCAAGGTTGTTACCTGTTCTGACTCTGACGGTTATATCTATGATCCGGATGGCATCGACCGTGAGAAGCTCGACTTCATCATGGAGTTGAAGAATGTAGACCGTGGTCGTATCCGTGAGTATGCTGAGGAATATGGTGTGAAATATGTGGCTGGTGAGAAGCCTTGGAAGGAGAAGGCTGATATCGCCCTGCCCTCTGCCACCCAGAATGAGATTGACGAGGAGGCTGCCAAGGCTCTTGTTGCCAACGGTGTGATTGCCGTCAGCGAGGGTGCTAACATGCCTACCACCCCAGAGGCTATCAAGGTGTTCCAGGATGCTAAGATCCTGTACTCTCCGGGTAAGGCTGCCAATGCCGGTGGTGTTGCAGTGTCTGGTCTTGAGATGAGTCAGAACTCAGAGCGCCTGAGCTGGAGTCGTGAGGAGGTAGATGCCAAGTTGCACGATATCATGAACAATATCCACGCCAACTGTGTGAAGTACGGCACAGAGAAGGATGGCTACATCAACTACGTGAAGGGTGCCAACGTGGCCGGTTTCCTGAAGGTGGCCAAAGCCATGATGGCCCAGGGTATCGTATAAGACATACAACGATGATAGTCCGGACCCTCCGGACTCCTTTTAGTAATCATCAAATCCTGGCGCCAATACACACAAATGCAAGGTCTAGAAAAAACAAGAGAGCAACCCAAAAGACTGCTCTCTTTATTTGATATCAACGAAAATCCTATTTGATAATACCCTGCTCTACGAAGATCTTCTTCAACGCCTGAACACCGCGCTCTACCTGCTCTTCTGTATGAGTAGCCATCAATGCGAAGCGCACCAATGTATCCTGAGGTGCACATGCCGGTGGAATAACGGGGTTGATGAATACGCCTGCATCGTATGACAGTTTGGTCACCAAGAATGTCTTAGCCACGTCGCGCACATACAGCGGAATGATCGGACTCTGAGTGTCGCCAATCTCAAAGCCTTCCTCACGGAAACGCTTCAGGGCATAGTTGGTAACCTTCCACAGTTTCTCTATACGCTCAGGCTCCTCACGGATGATGTGCAGGGCCTCCATCGCTGCGGCAGTAGCTGCCGGGGTATTCGATGCACTAAAGATGTAAGTGCGGCAAGTATGACGGAGATAATTGATCGTATCAAAATCGGCTGCCACAAAGCCACCGATGCTGGCAAGACTCTTCGAGAAGGTACCCATGATAACATCCACATCGTCGGTCACACCGAAGTAGTCGCACACGCCGCGGCCCTCTTTTCCGAAGACACCAAGTCCATGAGCCTCATCCACATAGATGCTGGCATTATACTTCTTCTTCAGGCGAACGATCTCCGGCAGATTGGCCAGGTCACCCTCCATGGAGAAGACACCATCAACAACGATCATCTTAATGGATTCCGGACGGCATTTCTGCAACTGTTTCTCCAGATCCTCCATATCGTTGTGCTTGTATTTCAGACAGGTGGCAAACGACAGACGACGTCCGTCCACAATACTGGCATGGTTACGATCATCACAGATGATATAATCCTCACGGCCACAAATAACAGCAAGAACACCAGCATTGACAGAAAAACCTGTAGAGAACACCAGTGCCTCTTCTTTTCCTTCAAAGGCGGCCAGCTCTTTCTCTAACTGTACATGTAAATCCAATGTACCATTAAGGAAACGGCTGCCGGCACATCCTGTGCCATATTTGTCAATTGCTGCCTTTGCCGCTGCTTCAACACGAGGATCGCCAGTAAGCCCGGTATAGGCATTTGATCCGAACATCAGCACATGGTGGCCACCCATCTCCACTTCTGTACCCTGCTTTCCAGTAATCTCCCTGAAATAAGGATAGACATTAGCAGCCATGAATTTCTGTGGCTCACGGTATTGCTTGCATTTCTCTTGTAAGAGTCCCATATATAAATAGGTAATATTAATTCAAAATTTGTTACAGCATGCAAAGGTATAAAAAAATGTTCAAATAAACTTATTTTTTAATGAAAAAATCTCGTTTATGTAAATTATTATAGATAACAGGTGCTTTTTTCGACTTAATATTATTATTTTTGCAGAATGAATATGCGGAAAACTATCACCTTTATTATCAACCCTATCTCTGGAACATCTAAGAAAACAGCCGTTCCTCTGTTAATAGAGAAATACTTGGACAAAGAGAAGTTTGAGTATAAGATACGCATGACGGAATATGCCGGTCATGCGGAGATCATCTCTAAGGAAGAGAGAGACCTGCATACGGATATTGTGGTGGCGGTAGGTGGTGACGGAACAGTCAACGAGGTGGCCCGCGCACTTGTCAACTCTGAGACTGCCCTGGCTATTCTTCCTTGTGGTTCGGGCAACGGTCTGGCCCGTCACCTGATGTTGCCGATAGACATTAAGAAGTCGATAGAGATTATCAACCAATGTGAGATACACGATCTGGACTATGGTATCATCAATAATCACGCCTTCTTCTGCACCTGCGGCATGGGGTTCGATGCTTTTATCAGCATGAAGTTTGCCGAGGCGGGAAAGAGAGGTCCGGTAACATATGTGGAGAATGTGTTGCGTGAAGGACTGACTTACAAGCCGGAGACCTACGAGATAGAAGACGAGAACGGCAAGAAAAAATACAAAGCCTTCTTGATCTCATGCGCCAATGCCTCACAATACGGCAACAATGCCTATATCGCCCCCCATGCCTCTATGAGTGACGGACTCCTGGATGTGATCATCATGGAGCCCTTTGATATGCTCGAGGCGCCACAGGTAGCTATCGAGATGATGAACAAGACGTTGGATAAGAATGTGAAGATCAAGACTTTCCGTACCAAGCACATCCATATTCACAGGAAGACTCCCGGTTATATCCATTTTGATGGTGACCCGATTATGGAAGAGGCTGATGTGGATATCCGACTTATCAGTAAGGGCATCAAGATTCTTGTCAATCCGGATGCTGACAAATCGAAGCGCCACCCCAATGCCGTGCAGACAGCCTTCAGTGAATTCTTCAACGACATCAATGTCATGCGTGAGGACATTACCCGACAGGGGCGTAACATCCAGGCCATCAACAAGAAGTTGCTGAGGAAGCTGAACAACCTATAAGTAAAAATCTTTCAACATCTCTTGAAAGGTCTCAGACCCAATGATCAATTCTGTATGCTGACAGGGTTGAGCCACCAGTCCATACGATAGCAGGAAACGTTTTGGAGCTTTTTTCGGTGTGGTCTTTACCGCGCATTCATGGAGCGGGTAGAAACCGTTGAGTACCGCCTGGAAATCTATCTCACTGCGGGCACTATCGGGAACCACCAGGGAGAATGTGCCGGTAGGCTTCAGAAGTCTTTTTGCGTGTTTAAACAAATCGGCAAACGATAAAGAATCCGTATGACGAGCCATGTTACGTTGTTGGTCAGGCCCCTTCAACTGATTGGCAAAAAAAGGAGGATTACATACGATGGCATCAAAAGGATCTGTAAAATAATTTTGCAATGATTCCTGATATGCCTCTACCCTATCGGCAAAGGGTGATTCTTGGATATTCATGGTGGTCTGACGGAATGCTCCCTCATCAATATCTATAGCCACCACGTGCGATGCAGGATACCGCTGGGCCATCATAAGAGCGATGACACCCGTGCCACAGCCAATGTCCAGGATGCGTTCTCCACCAACAGCCCAACCGCCGAGAAGCACCCCATCGGTGCCCACCTTCATGGCGCACAACTCCTGATGAATGGTGAATTGCTTAAAAGAAAAGTAGGTATTCGACATGACGGATGCAAAATTAAATAATTATTTCTTACCATTCACCTAATTTATTATTAAATAATCTTATTACACACATGATATCTCATACAAATTTTGTAATTTTGCAACTCGTATTGAAAAAGACAGAAGCATTGTCATTAACTAAAGAGTAAAAATGAAAAAGAGTAATCAAGGTAACTTTTCGATGATAGCAGACTATGATGGAGACATCAGAACGATTATACATGCAGAAGCACCGGGAGTGTGCCCGATACTGGCCACACGAAACCTGATACTGTTTCCAGGTGTTGTATCACCGATCATCATCGGCAGATCAGCAAGTATGAATCTCATCAACTCACTGAAGAACAACCCGGATACCGTATTCGCTATCTTCACACAGAAAGATGAGTCCATAGAACATCCCAGACTGAGTGACCTATATACTTATGGTGTGTATGCCAAACTGGTACGTATCCTCGAGATGCCGGGGAATGGAGAAACGGTGACAGTCATTGTGCAGGCCATGGGGCGCTGTGTACTGAGAGAGCTCACCGCTTACCGTCCATACATACGTGGTGTGGTAGAATCATTCCCCGAAGTATTGCCAGAAGAGAATGACGTGGAGTTTGCCGCTGCCATGGAGGACCTGCGGAACACGGCCAAGCACTACATACATATCCATGATGAGATACCCGATGAGGCACAGTTTGCCATCAATAATATCACCAACGATATCATCGCGCTCAACTATATCTGTTCGAACCTTCCCTTTGAGTTGAAGGACAAGGAGATGTTGCTCAAGGATGAGAAGATAGCCGACCGTATCATCGACCTGCTGAAGATATTGCATAAGGAGATACGACTGTTGGAGATCAAAGCCGACATTCGTACAAAGACCCGTGAAGACCTGGATGAGCAGCAGCGTGAATACTTCCTGCAGCAACAGATCAGGAATATCAAGGAAGAGTTGGGTAACGGTGAAGGTTCTCCAGAGAGAAAAGACCTGTTGCAAAAGGCACGCAACAAGAAATGGTCGGAGGAAATCCAAGAGACATTCAACAAAGAGCTTGACAAACTGGATCTGCTCAATCCGCAAGGACCGGAGTACAGCGTGCAGTTGAATTACCTGCAGACACTGGTGAACCTGCCCTGGAGAGAATATACACAAGATGACCTGAACCTGAAACGTGCGCAGAAGATCCTTGATAAGGACCACTATGGCATGGAGAAGGTAAAGGAGCGCATACTGGAGTATATCGCCGTATTGTCGTTGAGAGGAGACCTGAAGTCACCTATCCTCTGTTTGTACGGTCCTCCGGGAGTCGGAAAGACATCGTTGGGCAAGAGCATCGCCGAGGCTATGAAACGTAAGTATGTACGGATCAGTCTGGGTGGTCTGCATGATGAATCAGAGATCCGCGGCCACCGTCGTACGTATGTAGGCGCCATGCCGGGCAGAATCATCAAGAATATCCAAAAGGCCGGTTCATCCAACCCCGTCTTCATCCTTGATGAGATTGATAAGGTGACACAGAACACCATCAACGGCGATCCCTCATCGGCACTCCTCGAGGTGCTGGATCCCGAGCAGAACATCGCCTTCCATGATAACTATCTGGATGTGGACTATGACCTCTCAAAGGTGCTGTTCATAGCTACAGCCAATGACCTGAACACCATTCCACGTCCTTTGCTCGACCGTATGGAGGTGATTGAGGTTAGTGGTTATATCACGGAGGAAAAGATTGAGATTGCCAAGCGCCATCTCATCCCGAAGGAGAAAGAGAATACGGGATTGAATACCGACAAGAACCTGTCATTCAACAAGGCTGCCATCGAAAAGGTGATTGAGCAATATACCCGTGAGAGTGGTGTGCGACAACTGGAGAAGCAGATCAACAAGTCATTACGTAAGTTGGCTTATATCAAGGCCAAGGACGGTTCACTACCCTACGAGAAGATCACGCCCAACGAGATTGGTGATTTGTTAGGCAAGCCCCCCTATTACCGCGATATCTATCAAGGTAATAAAGATGCCGGTGTCGTTACAGGATTGGCATGGACCAGTGTCGGCGGAGAGATTCTCTTTATCGAGACAAGTCTGAGCAAAGGTAAAGGATCCAAGTTGACATTGACCGGTAATCTGGGTGACGTGATGAAAGAGTCGGCAATCCTGGCTCTGGAATATGTCAAGGCCCATGCCGAGACATTGAATATCGACTACCGGATCTTCGACAATTGGAATATCCATATCCATGTACCGGAGGGAGCGACACCGAAAGACGGTCCGTCGGCAGGTATTACCATCGCCACCTCTATCGCCTCGGCACTTACCCAGCGTAAGGTACGTAAGAACACGGCCATGACCGGTGAGATCACCTTAAGAGGAAAGGTGCTCCCCGTGGGTGGTATCAAGGAGAAGATCCTGGCTGCCAAGCGCGCCGGCATCACCGATATCGTGATGTGCCAAGACAACAAGAAGGATATCGACGAGATACAGGACATTTACCTCAAGGGTGTCACCTTCCACTACGTAGAGAATGTACAGGATGTTTGGAAGTTCGCGTTGACGGATGAGATTGTTGACCATCCCACAGTCTTCGAGATTGATGAGGAGAAAAAAGAGAAAGAATAGGAATGACTTTTGAATTACAACATACTGATAATGCCAGTGATGCGCGTACAGGTATCATCACCACGGACCACGGACAAATAAAGACCCCCATCTTTATGCCCGTAGGTACAGTGGGCTCCGTAAAAGGTGTTCACTTCAGTGAACTCCGTGAGCAGATCAATGCGCAGATCATCTTAGGTAATACCTACCACCTGTACTTACGGCCGGGATTGGAAGTGCTCAGGGCAGCTGGCGGACTGCATCAGTTTAACACCTGGGATCGTCCGATACTGACAGATAGTGGTGGTTTTCAGGTGTTCTCCCTGACAGGTATCCGTAAGTTACGGGAAGAAGGTTGTGAGTTCCGTTCACATATTGACGGATCCAAACACATCTTCACGCCAGAGAACGTGATGGACACCCAGCGTATCATTGGAGCGGATATCATGATGGCACTGGATGAGTGCCCTCCCGGTGAGAGCGATTACAACTATGCAAAAAACAGTCTGGCCCTGACTCAACGGTGGTTAGACCGTTGTATCAAACGATTCAATGATACCGATCCGCTATACGGTTATGACCAGGCACTCTTCCCGATTGTCCAGGGATGTACGTATAAAGATCTGCGTAGTGAGGCTGCTAAGTTTATCGCCGACAAGGGAGCACCCGGTAATGCTATTGGAGGATTAGCCGTGGGAGAACCCACAGAGGTGATGTACGACATGATCGAGGTGGTAAATGCCATCCTACCCAAAGACAAGCCCCGCTATCTGATGGGAGTAGGAACGCCCCAGAATATCCTTGAAGCCATCGAACGAGGCGTAGATATGTTCGACTGTGTCATGCCTACCCGCAATGGTCGCAATGCCATGTTGTTCACTTACAACGGCACGATGAACATGCGCAACAAGAAATGGGAGATGGACTTCTCTCCTATCGACCCCGATGGTTGTGAGATCGACCGTATCCATACGAAAGCCTATCTGCACCACCTGTTCAAAGCACAGGAATTGCTCGCCATGCAAATAGCAAGCATTCATAATCTGGCTTTCTATCTCAGGTTAGTAAGCGATGCCAGAACCCACATCGAACAGGGTGACTTCGTGAAGTGGAAAGCCAGTATTATCGACCAACTTGGAAAGAGAATATAACAATGAATATCAACAAAGAAAAGATAAGACAGTCAACTGAAAAGACACGAGGGGTATTCAAGAATCTCTTTCGTAAGGTAATCCTGGCTTTTAAATGGCTGGGACGGAAATTCAGTTGGATGAAGAAATACAACCCGCTTCGCTACCTGAAGAAATTGGATTGGTATATCATTAAGAAATTCATTGGCACATACTTCTTTGCCATCATCTTGATTATATCGATCTCCATTGTATTCGACTTCAACGAGCATCTGGCTAAGTTCACGCAGTATCACGCCCCGTGGAAAGCAATCATCTTTGATTACTATCTGAACTTCATCCCCTATTTTGCCAACCTGTTCAGTCCGCTCTTCGTCTTTATTGCCGTGATCTTCTTTACGTCGAAACTGGCAGGAAACTCAGAGATTATATCCATGTTGGCAGCTGGTGTGAGTTTTAAGCGACTCATGCGCCCATATATGATATCGGCTGCATTTATCTCCCTGCTGACATTCTTTCTTGGAGCCTATGTGATTCCTAAGGGCACCATCGTCAAGCAAAACTTTGAGACGATGTATAAGAACAAGAAAAGAACAACATCTGCCCAAAACGTGCAGTTGCAGGTAGGACAAGGAGTCATCGCCTACATACAGCACTATGACAATAATGTCAAGAGAGGATACGGCTTTAATCTGGATAAGTTTGAGAATAAGAAACTGGTCAGTCATCTTACCGCTCAGGAGATACAATATGACACGATCAGTGAGAGCAAGTATCATTGGAAGATTTCACAATGGCGAATAAGAGATATGAGGGGCTTGAAGGAAAAGATCACCAGTGGCGCCCGTAAAGACACAATGATCATGATGGAGCCTACCGACCTTGTCTTCTCAAAAGGACAGCAAGAGACATTCACCAGTCCACAACTGCGGGAATATATCAGCAAACAGATCAACAGAGGATCCAGTAACGTTGTACAATATGAAGTGGAGTACCATAAACGTATCGCTTCCAGTTTTGCATCGTTTATCCTGACGACCATCGGTATGTCGCTATCATCAAGAAAGCGAAAAGGAGGTATGGGACTATACTTAGGTATCGGACTGGCACTCAGTTTTACCTATATCCTTTTGCAAGCGGTCTCCTCTACCTTTGCCATCAATGCCAATACCCCACCCATGCTTGCCGCATGGATACCAAACATTATTTTCGCCGTGGTGGCTTATTTCTGCTACCGTCAGGCACCTAATTAATAAGAATGGATTTTTACGATTTAGATTTAAGTGATAATACACTGGACGCACTGGATGACATGAATTTCAGTGTGTGTACTCCTATTCAGGAAAAATGTATACCAGAGATACTTAACGGGCGAGATATTCTTGGCGTAGCACAGACAGGAACGGGTAAGACTGCCGCCTATCTGTTGCCTATCCTGAGTCAGTTGGATGATGGAGGCTATCCTGAGGATGCCATCAACTGTGTAATCATGAGTCCTACCAGAGAGTTGGCTCAACAGATTGACCAGGCGATGCAGGGTTTTTCCTATTATATGTCCAATGTAAACAGTGTTGCTGTATACGGAGGAAACGACGGAAACAGATATGATCAGGAATATAAGGGCATGAAACTGGGAGCTGACGTGATTATTGCCACACCTGGACGTCTCATCAGTCATATCACCATGGGAAACATCGATCTGAGTAAGGTCTCCTTCTTCGTGCTGGATGAGGCCGACAGAATGCTCGATATGGGTTTCCATGATGATATCATGACCATCGCAAAACTACTTCCGGATAACTGTCAGACGATTATGTTCTCAGCTACTATGCCCGACAAGATAGAGGAGTTGGCCCATAACCTGCTGCATGATCCTGTAACCGTGAAGATCGCTGTCAGCAAACCTGCGGAGAAGATCCACCAAATGGCCTATGTATGTCATGAGAACCAAAAGATACGAATACTGAATTATCTCTTTAAGAGCAACCAACTAAAGAGAGTCATTATCTTTGCATCCTCAAAAATCAAGGTGAGAGAAATCTATCGCGAACTGCTGCAGATGAAAGTAAACTGCAGAGAGATGCACTCTGACCTTTCTCAGCAACAGCGCGATGAGACGATGTATCTCTTCAAGAGTGGACAGGTGGATGTGCTGGTGGCAACAGATATCGTAGCACGAGGAATTGATATCGACGATATTGCTACGGTCATCAATTATGATGTGCCGCACGATGCGGAAGATTATGTTCATCGTATAGGTAGGACTGCCCGTGCAGACCGTGACGGACAAGCAATCACATTAGTACGTGGCTGGGAGATCGTCGACTTTATCCGCATCGAGAAATTCTTGGGATATGCCGTAGAGAAGATTCCTCTACCCTATCACATGGAAGGACCCGAATACCGCCCGATGACAAAGAAAGGTGGTCGTGCCCACTTCCACCGTCATGGAAACAAACGGAATGACAAAAAGGGGAAAGCGGCCAGCAGCAAGCCAAGAAAGAACTACCGTCATAAAAAGAAAAATGATAAACAGTAATTGTTTATCATTTTTTTTCTTCTTGATCATTCTTATCCCTGACGATGACCTTCACGCGCGAGATACGACGCTCTTCCAACTCAGTAATCTCAAACAGGTAATTCTTATACTCCAGTTTTTCATGAACACTGGGGAAGTCGCCCTTGATCTCAAGAATCAGTCCTGCTAACGTATCGGCATCTCCTTCGATATCATCAAACTCTTCATCATCTACTTCCAAGATCCTGACCATATCGCTCAGGAGTGTCTTACCCTCAAAGAGATAGGTATTCTTATTCAGACGGGTGAACACCTTCTCATCCTCATCATACTCATCGTTGATCTCACCAACGATCTCTTCCACAATATCCTCAAGAGTGACCATGCCACTGGTACCGCCGAACTCGTCAACCACTATGGCAATATGTACTTTGTTCTCTTGAAACTCGCGTAGCAGATCATCGATCTTCTTGGTTTCCGGAACGAAATAAGGCGGCCGTATAAGACTTTGCCAACGGAAATTCGTAGGCTTACTCAGATGAGGCAATAAGTCCTTGATATACAGGATACCTCGGATATTATCAGAATTGTCCTGGTAGATAGGAATACGACTGTAGTTATTCTCAATAATACAGTTGAGTACTTCAGAGAAAGGGGACTTGATATCGAGTGCCACAATGTCCTGACGACTGGTCATCACCTCCTTAGCAGTCTCATCACCAAAACGGATAATACCCTGAAGCATCTTTTCCTCTTCCTTAATATCATCCTTGTCTGTCAATTCCAGGGCCTGCTCCAAATCATCAACACTCAAGAGATGATTCTCCTTCTGGATGACTTTCTCTGCCAGTATACCACTACTGATAAGAACAGTCTCCAAAGGCCAGAACAACTTCCTGAAAAACATAATACCACCACAGACCTTACGACAGAATCGCAGAGATGTCTGACGAGCATATACCTTAGGGATGATTTCGCCAAACAACAATAAAAGGAAAGTTAAGATAACCGTTATGCAGATAAACTGCAACCAGTAAGCATTGCCAAAATCCACCAACCGGGCAAAGATATAATTGCACAGCATGATGATGGTCACATTGACAAAGTTATTTGTTATCAGGATAGTGGCAAGTGTACGCTCACTATCATCGCGTAATTGCTGGATACTGCGGTCTACAGGATTACGCTCTGGATCCATTTCATTGAGATCAGATGGAGACAGACTAAAAATCGCGATCTCGGAGCCACTGGCAAATCCCGACAATACTAATAGTAACAAAGTGATAACTCCGACGATGATAATACTCATCGACGGAGCTATAAAATGTACCTCACTGAGGGTTTGTTGTAACGAAACTAAATCCATATCAGAATGGCATATCTCCGTTTACTTGTTCTTCCTGTTGCACTGTGGGTGCCGGCTCTGAAACTGCGGGAGCTGCCGTGCTTACATTACCGTTATTCCCTTTAGGAGAGAGCATCTCCATGTTCTCGGCAACAATCTCTGTGACATAGTGACGAACACCTTTCTGATCATCATAACTGCGACTACGGATTTTTCCTTCCACAAAGAGTTTGTCACCCTTACGGACATATTTCTCTACTACCTTTGCCATACCGCGGTAGAACACCACATTATGCCACTCTGTACGGTCGGGCACCTGTGTACCATTCTGAAGGGTAAAACCTCTCTCTGTGGTTGCCAGCACTACCTGTGCAACAGCCTGATCCTGCTCGTAGTATCTGACCTCTGGGTCTTTTCCTACGTTTCCGATTAACAATGCTTTGTTCATAGTTTTAGTAATAAAAGATTAATATTATTTCCAGTATCCAAGATACTTGAATTTGAAATTCTTTCCTTTTGCGGAGGGGAACTGGCTACGAGGATCTACACGCTCACGAAGATGCTCAACAATCCTGTTATAGCAATCCATACCACTATTAGCCTTGCAATTAGCTACAAAGAAGGTATCACGATATTCATGCTTACCTGTTGATGGAATCAAGACGACACGCTTGAAACTCAGCGATCCCTCATACCAACCAGGACGATTCTCATTCAGACGGGCAACCGTAGGAGGCGTAGGTTCTACAGATGTATTGGGAGCATCACTGGGTCGCAAAGCTTTCTTCTGCTTGAAGTCAAGCATGGTAGCAGCCTCTGTCTTGATAATAATGAAATAGACTCTTGGACGCAGCTTATAACGCTTGGGATAATAAACCTCACTTGTTGCATAGTTACGAACATCTGCCTCTAACTCTTCATCCATCTCGATCTCAGGGATAGAGCGCAAAAACTCAACAGCTTCATCAACATTAGACACTAATGTCTCCTTATCGAAATATCTTAAATATAAATTCATTATTTGTATTTTTCTAATTATTATCGTCAAGCATTAAAAAATGTTTGAAAAAGAGCGGAAAACGGGACTCGGACCCGCGACCCCAACCTTGGCAAGGTTGTGCTCTACCAACTGAGCTATTTCCGCCTAAAAACTATTCAACATGAATAGATGTTTTTGGTGAAGAGGAGGAGACTCGAACTCCCACGTCACAATTGACACTACCCCCTCAAAGTAGCGCGTCTACCAATTCCGCCACCTCTCCAACAAAAAACTGATAACAAGAAACTGCTATGCTTATTGTAGTGCCCAGAACAGGACTCGAACCTGCACACCTCGCGGCACACGCACCTGAAACGTGCGCGTCTACCAATTCCGCCACCTGGGCATGTAAATACAAGCTTTTAACGCGCTCTTGTTATCAGTATGTTGAGCGGAAAACGGGACTCGGACCCGCGACCCCAACCTTGGCAAGGTTGTGCTCTACCAACTGAGCTATTTCCGCCTGAATATCCTTAGGCAATTCTTAAGGAGCATTTCTCTAAATGCGGTTGCAAAGGTAATACAAATTTCTGAATCACCAAACTTTTTCGCGAAAAAATTTTGTTACTATAAAAATATATTTTGTTTTTTAGCAAAAACAGACCATTATAGATAGGAAGTAGATTAATCCATACGGGATTTATAATCCTCATAATGATAATCCCTGAGAATCTCCAACTCATTATCTGTATGAAGAATGGCCAACGAGGGATGGCCTACCCCATTAAACATATTCGTCTTTACAGTCGTATAATGGATCATATCCTCAAAAATAACATTGTCACCAATAGATAATTCATGAGGAAACGTCCAACGTCCCATGAAATCACCACTCAGACAACTGTTACCCCCAAGCCGGTAGGTGCATGGAGCCGTAGAGGAAGGATCATCCACTGTGATCGCGCCACGTACCGCAGGCATATATGGCATCTCAAGACAATCGGGCATATGACAGGTAAAACTGACGTTTAAGATTGCCGTCTTGATACCCTTGTCTTCTACGATGTCAACAACCTGTGATACCAGCGGACCCGTCTGCCAGGCAAAGGCACTTCCGGGTTCCAAGATAACCTTCAACCAAGGATAGCGCTCATGGAATTCCCTCATTAACCGAACAAGTAATTCCCGGTCATAGTCCTTCCTGGTCATAAGATGTCCACCACCGAAGTTGATCCATTTCAGTTGTGGGAACCATTTAGAGAATTTCTCTTCTATAATTAATAAGGTACGCGCGAAGACATCCGATCCACTCTCACAATGACAATGACAATGGAAACCCTCAATATCACTGGGCAATGTCTCTGGAAGCTGGTCTGCGGAAATTCCGAAACGTGTGCCGGGCGCACATGGGTTATACAATAATGTCTCTACCTCTGAATACTCTGGATTGATACGTATTCCGAGACTTAAATGATTATCGCTGCCCCACTCTCTTGCATGAGACTCTTTTGCCCTATCAGCAAAGTGATGATACTGCGACAATGAGTTAAAGGTAATATGACTGGAGTATCGGGCGATCTCATCTATCTCCTCTTCGGTATATGCCGGAGAGTAAGTATGGGCTAAAGAACCGAACTCTTCTTTTGCCAACCTTGCCTCGAATAGCGAACTGGCTGTCGTGGCACCAATATACTCGCGGAAAATAGGGAATGTCTTCCACAAGGCAAAAGCCTTGAAGGCAAGGATAATCTCGACATCGGCCTTACGGGCAATATCGGAAATGACTGTGAGATTATGACGCAGGCGCGACTCCTCTATGATATACATAGGTCGCCTTACCTCTTCTAACGTTATAGGATTTATCTTCATATTGCAAAGATACGAATAATCTGAGTAAACGAGAAGAAAAGCAACTTGTTTCTTCTCTCGAGTGTGAAGATTTTATCCGATAAGTGAGCGCAAATCAAAGAAAAGGCTATTTTGCTTGCCGTACAAAAGTAATAAAACTCCAGTGCGCTTGTATGGCGCACTGGTGTGCCAATAGGTCGCAATGCAGTGCGCCAGTATAGCGCACTACATTTTTAATCATTAAAACAAGAGCGAATGTGGCGTTTCAAAACAAAGAAAACAATCTTCTTTTCTTTTCTATTTCCATAGGTGAGTCGTAAAAAATATAAAGATGGATAAAAATGTAGTCTATATATTGTCTGTTTCCAATATTTTTAATACTTTTGCAATATAATTAAGTAAGTAACGATGAAACTCGTTTTAATGACAAAGCCTTCCTTCTTTGTGGAAGAGGATAAGATCATTGCCACCCTCTTCAATGAGGGATTGGATAACTTGCATCTTTATAAGCCAGGATCTGCTCCTATCTATTCTGAGCGATTGCTGACTTTATTACCTGATGAATATTACCGTAAAATCACTGTACACGATCATTATTACCTGAAAAATGAATATGGTCTGTATGGTATACATATTGACGATCCGGAAATGCCACTTCCTGATGGATACAAGGGAAAGTACAGTCGCAGTTGCATGAATCTGTCCAAACTGAAGATTGCAAAGAAAAAAGCCGAATATGTTTTCCTGAAGAATATCTTCCAGAGTCTGAGTGATCCACAGGCAGCAGCCACCTTTACTCCACAACAACTGGAGGATGCGGCAGCCGACGGATTGATCGACAAGCATGTGTATGCTCTGGGCGGCATGAATCTCGACACGATCAAATATGCAAAAGATTTAGGATTTGGCGGAGTAGTTATCTGCGGTGACCTATGGAATCGTTTTGATATCCATCAGCAGCAAGACTACAAGGATCTTCTTCACCATTTTGAAAGGTTAAGGAAAACAATATAAATAACAGATTATTTGTATATAATATAAAAATAAACATCCAATGATCGACCAAAATTCTTTTATGGTATTCTCGGGCACGGCTACTAAATATCTGGCAGAAAAGATTTGTCAGAGTCTGGGATGTCCGCTCGGAAAATTGTTAATGATGAAGTTTTCTGATGGTGAGTTTGCAGTGTCCTACGAACAATCTATCCGTGGGCGTGATGTCTTTCTCGTACAGAGCACCTTCCCCACGTCAGACAATCTGATGGAATTGTTGCTCATGATTGATGCAGCAAAGCGAGCATCAGCAAAGAGCATCAATGCAGTAGTACCTTATTTCGGATGGGCAAGACAAGACCGAAAGGATCGCCCACGCGTCAGTATAGGTGCCAAGCTGGTTGCCGATCTTCTTAGCGTTGCGGGTATCGACCGATTGATAACGATGGATTTGCATGCCGACCAGATTCAGGGATTCTTCAACGTGCCCGTAGACCATCTTTATGCCTCAAGTGTGCTCCTGCCCTACTTACAGAGTCTTAAGATGGAAGACATGGTGATTGCATCACCGGATATCGGTGGTAGTAAACGTGCCAATACCTATGCCAAATATTTAGGTGTGCCACTGGTATTGTGCAACAAGACTCGTGCTCGCGCCAACGTGGTATCAAACATGCAGATCATTGGTGATGTAAAAGATAAGAATGTGATCATCATCGATGATATGGTAGATACCGCCGGTACTATTACGATGGCTGCCGATATCATGAAACAGGCTGGTGCCAAGACAGTACGAGCAATTGCCAGCCACTGTGTGATGAGTGGACCTGCCAGTGAAAGAGTGGAGAACAGTACTCTGGAAGAGATTATCTTTACCGACTCTATTCCATATAACGGAAAGTGTACAAAGATAAAACAACTTTCCGTTGCTGATCTCTTTGCAGAAACGATCCGCTCGGTTCTTGAGAACAAGAGTATCAGTGATCAATATCTGATTTAATTTTTTTACTTATAATAAAAAAAGAGCCCGGTGATTGCCGGGCTCTTTTCATATAGTATTCTATTCTTTAGAATTCGATCCACTTTACATAAGCAAAGTCTTGACGGTGAGGAAGTCTCTCATTCTTGGGGTACATACGAATAGCAGCACGATAACCACCAGCATCAGAACTGGCAAACTTGCTCTCAAATGTATACAGGTTACCAGCCTTCGCAATAACATTGAACGGCTCTACACCGGCAACCCTGTCTTCACCATTTTCATCTGTCTTGATGACAACAAACTCCAGTCCGATAGCATCATCGAGGCCCTGTTCGTCTAACACCACCTTGATGCAATACTCAACACCTGTGGTAAGACCGTCAGATGGGATGTTATTCTCCATAGAAACGACACGGATAGAATCCCATCGCTCTGCTACAGTCTCTTTCCAATGAGCAATCTCTTTGGCTACCTGATAGTTGTTAGCTGCTAACTGCTTAAAGCGAGCTGCCTCCTTGTTGTAATACTTATCGTAATAGTCATCCAACTGGCGCTTCATGGTGTAATGAGGAGCGATAGTAGCGATAGAATTCTTGATCACACGGATCCATCCTTCACTGAAACCTAAACTGTTCTTGTTGTAATACAGCGGGATAATCTCATTCTCCAAGAGACCATAGATAGTGGCGGCATCCAACTGATCCTGATAAGACTGGTTCTGGTAGGTACGCTTCTCTGTCAATGCCCAACCGGCACCTTCACGATAGCCTTCCAACCACCAACCGTCTAACACAGAAAGGTTGACAACGCCATTCATCTCAGCCTTCTCACCGGAAGTACCAGATGCCTCGAGAGGACGTGTCGGGGTATTCATCCAGATATCTACACCAGAAACCAAACGGCGAGCCAGACGGAAATCATAGTCCTCCAGGAAGATAATCTTACCCAGGAACTCCGGACGCTGACTGATCTCATAGATACGCTTGATAAGTCCCTGACCACCACCATCTGCAGGATGGGCCTTACCAGAGAACAAGAACTGTACTGGATGCTCTGGATCGTTCACGATCTTTGACAATCTGTCTAAGTCGGTAAACAGCAGATGTGCACGCTTATAGGTAGCGAAACGACGGCAGAAACCGATCATCAATGCATTAGGATTGATCTTGTTCAGCAATGAAAGCACGCGAGAAGGATCACCCTGGTTCTTCAGCCAATTCTCACGGAACTTAGTGCGGATATAATCAGTGAGCTTTCTCTTAAGAGCCATACGTGTTTCCCAGATCTCTTCATCAGGAACATTGTAGATGGCATGCCAGATCTCCTCGTTACTCTGATCGCTCAAGTGATTCTTATCAAAGTATTTCTCATAGAGGTGACGCCACTCTGTAGCACACCATGATGGGAAGTGCACACCATTGGTTACATAACCAACGAAGTTCTCCTCTGGGAAATAACCCTTCCATAAAGGAGCGAACATCTTCTGTGATACCCATCCGTGCAACTTACTAACACCATTCACCTCCTGACAGGTATTAATAGCGAAAGTACTCATTGAGAATTTTGCGGTATCTCCATCAGGAGTCGGTCTACCCATATCAATCAGGTCATTCCAAGAAATACCGAGCATCTGTGGATAACCACCCAGATATTTACCCAACAGACCCTCATCGAAAGAGTCGTGACCTGCTGGCACCGGTGTATGACAGGTGTAAAGACCTGATGCACGAACCAGCTCCATAGCCTGATTGAAGGTGAGATGATCCTCCTGGATATAGTCGACAAGACGCTGCAGATTACACAGGGCAGCATGTCCCTCATTGCAGTGATAGATATCTTTCTTAATACCTAACTTCTTGAGTGTGAGCATACCACCGATACCGAGAAGAATCTCCTGCTTCAGACGGTTCTCCCAGTCACCACCATAGAGTGTGTGGGTAATGGGCTTGTCGTACTCTGAGTTCATCTCATTGTCTGTATCGAGCAGATACAAGGAGATACGACCAACATTGACACGCCATACATAAGCATGTACATGATAGTTCATATAGGGCACATCAACGATCATTGGAGTGCCATCCTCATTCAACTGACGTTCTACAGGAAGAGAATTGAAATTCTGAGCTTCGTAGTTGGCAATCTGCTGACCATCAATGGTAAGACTCTGTGTAAAATAGCCATAACGATACAAGAAACCGATAGCACACATATCCACATTGCTATCGGAAGCTTCTTTCAGATAGTCACCAGCCAACATGCCAAGACCACCTGAATAGATCTTAAGAACCTGGTTCAAACCAAATTCCATACAGAAATAAGCAACGGAAGGACGGTCGGTGTTAGGCTTTACATCCATGTAAGCACGGAATTGCTTATAAACGCTCTTCACGTTCTTCATAATCTCCTTGTCCTGAACAATCTCTTCCTTACGCTTGTAACCTAAACGCTCGAGCAGTTGAACCGGATTATGGTTGACCTCCTCATAGAGTTGTTCGTCAAGACTTCTCCAAAGTTCACGTGCCTCGTAATTCCATACCCACCACAGGTTATGAGCCAACTCATCCAAACACATCAATTCTTTGGGTAATTTGGATTTTACCGCTAACTCCTTCCACTGGGGAGCACTTGAATAATCTGATCTAATCTTCATATAAATAATTATTTAGCATTTCTGATTTCAACTTTTTGTAATGCAAACTGATAGGCTTCCAGGTAATACTTGATAAACTTGTCCCATAGTGCCTTCTTAGAAAGTTTTTCGGCATTTTTCCTACAAGAAAGAATCTCCGAATCACTTAAACCTGAATAATACGTTACCACATCCTTTATACGATCTGCAACTTCAGAATAGTTGTAGTCCGTACGATGGATAACCTCTACACCGTCTGTTATCTTGCTGACATCACCTTTTACAGAGTTGGCCCACAATCCGAAGCCTGCCAAATCTGTCGTGATACAAGGTACCTTAAATGCGATAGCCTCTAAGGGAGTATAGCCCCAAGGCTCATAATACGACGGATAGATACACAGGTCGTTGCCCAATACCACATCATAATAGGTAAGATTGATAATACCGTCATCGCCGGTAAGGTAACAAGGTAGGAAAATCAGTTTGACACGATCTTCCGGACGATTATGCATATCGAGGAATTTCAACATACCCAAGACATTATCATGACTCATATTGTGGAGCCAGTGAGTAATCTCGGGAACCTCAAGAGGAGTGTCAAATGATTCTCCTGATTTCAGACGGTCAATCAGATCCTGTCGCGCCTCGCCTAACCAACCAGGAACTTCAATAAAGGCAAGAACGGTTTTCTTGAGATTACGATCACGCAACAAACGATTCATCGCCTCAATAAAAACATCAACACCCTTATTCCTGAATTCGTAGCGTCCGCTTGTAGAGACAATCAAGGTATCATCACCTAAATTAGTACCTAACAACGCATTAGCCACTTTGAGTAAAGTTTCTCTTGCAGTCTTACGTTTCTTATTAAATTGTATTCCTTTGGGAACAATACTGTCATCAAAACCATTAGGCAGGACAAAGTCTACGGGCTTATCTAACAACTCTAAACACTCATGAGCTGTTATATCACTGACAGTAGTAAAACAATCTACGTGATGGGCTGTCTGCTTTTCCACAGAGTGTTTACTCTGCATATTTAATTCCCATGACATCTGATCTCCATTATATGCAAAAAGATAATCATATAATGGTTTGTTATTTCCTGCAATACTTCTACCGATACTGGTGGCATGAGTAGTGAAGACGGTACCTATCTGAGGCAATACCTTATTTATATATAAGAGTCCGAGACCTGTCATCCATTCGTTTCCGTGATAGATAACCTTTTTATCCTGACCAAGATAGTTTTTATAGAATAGCTCAACGACTAAAGCAGCGGCATATGAGAACATGGATGCTTCATCGTAATCACCATAAGCGTGTAGAGAATCGACTTGATAGTTTTCCCACATCCAACCGTATATCTGGTCTTTTTTCTCAAATAAAGAACTAAAATCGACCAAGATAGATATAGGATTGCCGGGAATATCCCAACGGCCAATCTTCACGGATAGTCCTTGTTTCTCTACAAGTGCATGAAAACCTGTATATAAAGTATTATCTTCAATAAAATAAGGATTGGTTTTCTTCCCCCAACAATCTGGACCTATGAAGATTAACCGATCCTGCATCAGTGAGTTTAGAACCTTTGCACGAGTTGATAATACAGTATAAATTCCTCCTACCTTATTACATACTTCCCAACTTGATTCGAATATAAAATCGGGAATATTTAAAGCATTTGCCATCTCATCCTATTATAATGGCTGCAAAGGTACCAAAAAAACGGCGGATTTCAAACAGATTTCATTACTTTTTATGCAATTTGTTTCTTTTCTTGATAAAAAGCATTATCTTTGTACAAAATATTCAACAAAAAGTATTACATTATTCAACATAAACAATTATGAAACAGATTATTTCAATCATCCTATTACTCTGCATGTCAAACTTGAATATCATGGCACAAGCAGATTCTACATATATTGGTAAGTTTTACAACAAGGAACATAAGATCTTTTTAAAGATTGATCTGGTGAATAAAAACATAGTGGTAGACGATCAAACAGTATTTGGAGAAATGGACGGATATATAGGATCTGATCAATGTAACCATATCTGGGCTATCGTATCTTCGGAGATTCATAATGATAAAGTCGAATTAGAGGTAGTCAACAATTATGGAAGCGAGGATTTCCATGCCACGCTTACCAAGGATAAGGACAATAATTTGATTTTCAAACATATAGAAGGAAGCGTCTTGAAGTTTCCAGTAAATAGAAAATGGCAGAAAATACCTTCTAAAATATTATTTATAAGACAAAAACAATAAAAAAAGAGGTCCCTGTCCATCTGGACAAGAACCTCACTCTTTAAAAAAGGCGGCTACCTACTCTCCCACATTGCATTGCAGTACCATCGGCGATGTCGGGCTTAACTTCTCTGTTCGGAATGGGAAGAGGTGGAACCCCGACGCTATAACCACCATATTATTTCTTAACGGATACCGGTCTACATACCGGCAACGTATAACATGACAGTAAACACAAGCAATAGACTAACATGAAAACACTCCGTTCCATGACCATAACTGATATACAGCTTAAAGCAGAGGCCGCATAAAGCAAAAGTATCGGGCAATT
>Ga0256405_10000977_pt1 | contig 85619 bp, 77 predicted proteins | sample RumenRJG_02DNA_FD_189096 | JGI IMG/M metagenome (GOLD analysis project Ga0256405, IMG submission 189096) | Bovine rumen microbial communities from Lethbridge, Alberta, Canada - RJG_02 | ecosystem: Host-associated > Mammals > Digestive system > Stomach > Rumen | place: Canada: Alberta... | reverse complement strand
GGCAATCCGGACGCGCTTTGTTCAACCAGGAAAAATCGAAATTGATGCAAACGAAAGGGCAGTTATCGGAAAGCGCAATGCTGCTTTTTCGTTTGCACCATCTTCGATTCTTTCCTTAACGATTTGTCGAGATGTTTGGGGATCCAAAAAGTGATGAAAAATGGCGCTTCTGTAGCTTGGGTGGGTAAGTAAGCGCTGATCTTGACCACCAGTAAGGTTATTGGCTTCGTACGCCGCCCTTGCGTGAACCTCAGATGGATGCTGTCGGTAATTGACCGACGGCGAGAAACTCAGGAACAGATCAAACTTTCCGTGACCGTCGGAACCACGTATTGTAGCATCCATCTGAGAACCCCGCAAGGATAAACCTGCGGCGGCTGTTTCTGTGACCTCGGGCTCCAAATCTAGGAACAGATCTGGGTTAACCCGCATTGTCAGGATCATTCAGGAACCGGACCTGATTGCCTGCGTTTACGCAGTTCATTTGCAGTTTGTCGCGCTGCCGCTGCTTTCTCAGATGACATTTGAGGCCTGTTGTGCAGCGGTATAACAAGATCTGAACACTTGAGGTAGATCAGAGCGATCATGTTCCCGATGTTACGGAAGCCCCTTGCCATCTTGATAAGGACTTTGATCGTGGTGTTTACTGCCTCACTCTTGGCGCTGTTTGCCTGGCAACGAACAGAGTTCAGGATGTTTGCCTTATGTCGACCGATCTTTTCGGAAAGCTCCACCATCGGTTCAAGACCGGACTCGGAGGCATCAGTGATCCATTCCTCCAGTTCTATGGCTGCCTGCTTTTCATCCTTCATGTGAAGGATCAGCCGCAGGGCCTCCTTGAGCTGGTATGCCCTGTACAGATCCGGATAATCATTTTCAATGAGTTTGATCTTGTCGGCCTGACAGTCGGAGCAGTTTTCCGGGTTGTGTCCAAGTGCATGTTTTGAACCCTTTATGGCTTTGGCTCTGTTCTCCAGCTGGTCCAGGATCTCCTGATGTTCCGAAGTAAACTGTTCCTTTCGGGGACGGCCCTTCTTTCTGGAAGGAGATGTCCTGGGTGGCAGGGCCTCGAGTTGTCCTTCCAGAAAAGCGAGAAGATCCTGTTTCCGCCTGCTCGGACGACCGTGTTTCGGCATTGCTGCCAGCTCCGCTTCCGCAGCTATGCGTTGCTGTTCAAGTGTTTCCGTTTGTACAGCTTCTGTAAGAGAAGCAAGGAAATCAATCAGTTCCTGTTTACGTTTGCTGGGACGCCCCCGTTTTGGCATTGCTGTCAGTTCCGCTTCCGCTATCATACGCTTCTGTCTAGCGGCTTCTGCAGTCTCTGCAGCTTCGGCTTCCGCTTTCCGGAACTCCTGCTTCCGGCGGTCATACTCGCGGGATGCTTTGGCGGCAGTGGCAGTACGTACTTTGTCAAGTTTCTCATTGGCCCACTCTACTACATGGAAGAAGTCGATGCAGCGGATCGCATTTGGAAAGTAAACCTTTGTGCAGGTATCGATCCACTGGGCACCATCCCCGGCAACGATCTCAATCCTCGCCCTCTCCTCCGGAGAAAGAGCTTCGCAGAAGAGACGGAAGATCTCCAGTCCGTTGCCTTCATGGACCCATACTACCCGGTTGCGGTCCATGTCATATACGACCGTGACGTAGGCGAACCCCTTTCGATAGCTGGTTTCATCTACACAGATACGACGTAGGTCACGCATCCTTATGGTTATGTCTGGTTCAATACGGTCATGGGCTGCTTTAACACAGTTTCCGACTGTCCTCCAGTCAATGTCTTCGAAAAGGGCAATCGCTGTTTTGGACATGCGGCACACCATCCAGGCGATTTCATTGCTAAAGTCTGCAGTGAAACGGCTCCTGCCATCCGCCCAGGGGATATATTCTGTCAGTACACCGTGTTCAGGGCATGCAATCCTTTGGGGCTGATAACAAATATGAACAGGAACGCCGTTAAGATTCGGGGCACGCCAGGAGGATTCGGTGCTGTACTTTGTATCGTACCCCGGGCATTTTTTCATACAGACTGGACATAGTTTTTGAACTCGCTCATAAGGTCTGGCATGAACATAAATCCGGGTTTGCTTAAAAGTCTCACCAAACCGATGGACTGTAACAGTTGCCGTTTCACAACTGGTAACATGCATACGATTATGGTTGAGATTGAGGACGGTTTTCAGTATACTAAGGGGCGAGGCCATTGGTGCTTTCTCCTATCGTGTATTGTCTTCGCAAACAACCACAATAGCGGAATACCAATGGCTTTTCAATTATTATTTTTGTTTGGTGGAGTAGAGTCGCCCACCCAAGCTACAGAAGACTCTGAAAAATATCCTCAAATAGCAGTAAAGGATCTCACAGATGTTGTTAGCGGGGGCACTCCTGATCGAAGAAACAATGAATACTGGGAACATGGGACTATACCATGGGTTAAGACTACTGAATTACAAAATAATAGAATTTATGAAGTCGAAGAAAGTATTACAGAAAAGGGACTATCGAGTTCTTCCGCGAAAATTGTTTCCAAGGATACTGTATTAATTGCGATGTATGGGCAGGGTAAAACAAGAGGTATGACGGCTATTCTTGGCGTACCTGCTTCTACGAATCAGGCATGTGCTTGTCTTTTACCTTCCGAAAAGATTGAATCGGAGTATTTATGGCAATTTATGATCATGTCATACGATAGGCTAAGGAATTTAGCACAGGGTGGAAATCAGCCCAATTTAAATGGAAACATGATTAAGAATTTCACAGTTTTGGTACCGCCGAGAGAGAGGCAATTGCAGTTTGTTCAGTTTGTTTCACAGATCGACAAATCAAAACAAGCACATGAGTATTCTGGTAAAATAGCAGCTTAAAGCGGCTATGATATAGATAACTGTTCACAAGAGCATCAACACGAAGAGTGGAGAGTCATGTTTGAGATATCAAAAGCAGATTGGAAGTTGTTCCGCGCAAGGCTTCCCGAGTGGCAAGAGAAGTATATGGAACGATTGACTAAGGAGTATATTGAGCTGTTGAGCTCGTCCGAGCCTGCATCTACTCGTTTCTGGGAACTGGAAAAGCGAATTAAGGAAGACCGAAGGCATCCGGGAGTCATTCTGGAAATGAGAAAATCTACTGCTGCATGGAACATCGCCAATTTGGTGGCAGGAGACGTAATTACTTTAGACGATCTGGATGGATTCAGCCAGGATTTGATAGATGGCGTGAAATTAATGCTTAAACGATATTCTTGATAGTGAGGAAGTACTAAGCTGCCTTCGCACAGTCTTTTGACAGGTGAATAAGCATGACCAACTTTGATTTCTTACAAGCAGAGCCAAAATTTCAATCTTTTGCCGACGTTGCAGTATCTGCGGAGAAAATTCTTCCGATCGATCCGGCGACATCGGTTATTAACTGCCGGCGTGCTATGGAATTCGCTGTCAAATGGATGTACTCCGTTGACAGCTCACTTCGCATGCCCTGGGACGATAAGCTGGTCAGCCTGCTCAGCACCGATGACTTTCGCGGAATTGTTGACGCAGATCTCCTGCAGAGACTGGATCTGATCCGCAAGCTGGGCAATCAGGCTGCGCATACGGGCAAACAGATTACAAAAGATGATGCGAGCGTTTGTCTGGAGAATCTCTTTTACTTCCTGGATTTTGTGGCGTATTGCTATGCGGACCATTATGAAGAGGGAGAATTCGACCCCAAGCTCCTTGACCAGGAGGAGAAGACGCCGGTCCTGATCGTGAATCCGGAGACAGAGATCAAACTGCAAGAGCTGATTAAGGAAAATGAAGCGCTGCGGGAGAAGCTGACGGCTCGCCGTGAGGAGCAGCAGGAGACGTATGTTCCCAAGCCGCTCGATATATCGGAGTATACGACGCGCAAGGTCTATATTGATGCAATGCTGCGTGATGCCGGATGGATTGAGGGCAAGAACTGGATCAATGAATATAAGATCCCGGGAATGCCCAACAAATCGGAGGTAGGGTATGCAGACTATGTTCTGCTCGGTGATGATGGTCGCATATTGGCGGTGATTGAGGCGAAGCGCACATGTGTCGATGTGTCCAAAGCCAGACAGCAGGCCAGCTTGTATGCGGATCTGATTGGAAAACAGCAAGGCAGACGTCCGGTTGTCTTCCTGACAAATGGTTTCGATACGCGCATTGTGGACAACCAGTATCCGGAGAGAAAAGTATCCTCTATCTACTCTAAGCGGGATCTGGAGAAGCTGTTTAATCTGCAGAAGATGCGCAGCAGCTTGCAATACATTAATGTCGATAAGGATATAGCCGGACGCTATTATCAGGAGGCCGCAATCAAGGCTGTATGTGACAGCTTTGGCAGCAGGAACCGGCGGAAGGCGCTGCTGGTCATGGCGACTGGTTCCGGTAAAACACGCACGGTTATCGCGCTCTGTAAAGTCCTTCTGGAACAGGGATGGGTGCGAAATATTCTGTTTCTGGCAGATAGAAATTCTCTGGTCACACAGGCAAAGAGAAGCTTTGTCAACCTGCTTCCGGATCTGTCTGTTACCAATCTCTGCGAGGAGAAGGACAATTATCAGGCGCACGGCGTTTTTTCAACGTATCAGACGATGATGAACTGTATTGACGACGTGCAGGATGAGGAGGGAAAACTGTTCTCCTGCGGGCACTTTGATCTTCTAATCTGTGATGAGGCGCACCGCTCTATTTATAACAAATACCGTGACATTTTTAACTATTTTGACGCACCACTTGTGGGCCTGACAGCGACGCCGAAGGACGAAATCGACAAGAACACATACGAAGTGTTTGAACTGGAAAACGGTGTTCCGACCTATGGCTATGACCTCGCACAGGCGGTCAAGGACGGCTACCTTGTCGATTACATGTCGGTAGAAACGACGCTTAAGTTTATTCAGCAAGGGATTACCTACGACGAGTTGTCTGATGAGGAAAAGCTGGAGTATGAGAGTAAGTTCACTGATGAAGACGGCGAGATGCCGGAGAGTATTGCCTCAAGTGCACTGAACGAGTGGCTTTTCAACGCAGATACCATCCGCCAGGTGCTGAGTATCCTTATGGAGAACGGCCTGAAGGTTGATTACGGAAACAAGATCGGGAAGACGATCATCTTTGCCAAGAACCACAAGCATGCAGAAAAAATCCTTGAGATATTTAATAAAGAGTATCCGCATTTGAATGGATATGCCAAGGTTATTGACAATTACACGAAGTATGCGCAGAGTGCCATCGACGAATTCTCCGATGCTAAAAAACTGCCGCAGATTGCTATTTCCGTAGATATGCTGGATACCGGCATCGACGTGCCGGAAGTGTTGAACCTCGTATTCTTTAAAAAGGTCATGAGCAAGGCCAAGTTCTGGCAGATGATCGGAAGAGGAACCCGCCTGTGTCCCGGACTTATGGATGGGGAGGATAAAAAAGGCTTTTATATTTTCGATTTCTGCGGAAACTTCGAGTTCTTCCGAATGAATCCCGGCAAGTCTACTGTCAATATGATTGCTCTTCAGGGGGCGATTTTCGGACTGCAGTTTGATATTGTCTACAAGCTGCAGGATCTCCAATATCAGACGGACCGCCTGATCGCCTATAGGAAGCTCTTAGTGGACAACATGGTATACAAAGTGCAGGAGCTGAAAAGAGATAACTTTGCAGTGCGTCAGCACATTCGCTATGTGGATCAGTATTCAAATAGCGATAATTACAATGCGCTCACGTATGGCGATACTTTGGCTGTTCGTGAAGAATTGGCCCCATTGATCCTGCCGGAGAAGGATGACGCCAAGGCGCTTAGGTTCGATGCGCTGATGTATGGGATTGAGCTCGCCTATCTTGCTGGCAAAACATACAACCGCGCCAAAAACGATCTGATGAAAAAGGTGTCTGCGGTAGCTGGTGTCGCAGCGAATATTCCTCAGATTATGGCGCAGAAGGAACTCATTGAAAAGATTCTGCACACGAACTACGTGGAAAACGCGGGAATCAATGAGTTTGAGTATATCAGAGAGAAGCTTCGAGACTTGATGAAATACATACCCAATCAGGTTAATAGGTACGATACGGATTTTGGCGACGAGATCCTTTCCATGGAGTGGAAGGAATCGGAACTGGAAAATGATGATCTCAAGAATTATAAGGCAAAGGCTGAGTATTATGTGCGTCAGCACCAGGACAACATTGTCATTGCCAAGCTTAAGAGCAATAAGCCGCTGACAAGCTCGGATGTGAAAGTGCTGGAAGATATCCTCTGGGGTAAAATCGGAACGAAGCAGGAATATGAAGCCGAATATGGTGAGAAACCACTAGGCGAATTTGTCCGGGAAATCGTTGGACTGGATATGAACGCCGCGAAGGAAGCATTCTCCGAGTATCTGGATGAAACGAATCTGGACAGCAGACAGATCTATTTTGTCAATCAGATCGTGGAGTATATCGTTCACAACGGTATGATGAAAGATCTGTCTGTATTACAGGAGACACCTTTTACAGATCAGGGGAGCATTGTCGAGATATTCACGGACCTGTCGGTATGGATGGGTATTCGCAAAGCAATTGAGCAGATTAATGCGAATGCGGTCGCATCATAATAGTGAATTGTGCCCATTGCTGAAAACAATAAAAGAGGAAAGGATGTGGTGACATCTTTTCCTCTTTTTTACACACAATTCATCTTCACAATTCAGCTCATCGCCTTAGCGCTTTCTCCACCTGGTCCGCCGTCGCCTGATCGCATTCCGCGGTGATCTTCGTACCCTCAGCCGTATACTCGGTCTGCAGGACAACCGACTGCTCCATCAGCAGTGATACCAGACTTCCCCGGTCATAGGGGATGAGGAAGGTGCGGACCGTCCGCTTTGCGTGGAGAATATCGAAGATTGTCTTGCACAGGCAGTCGATGGAGCTGCTCTCTTTGGCGCAGAGATAGAGATTCACATTGGTGATTCCATCGATGGTCTGCTCGACAGCGCCCGTGACGGGATGTGCCGCCGGCGGATCGCAGAGATCCGCTTTGTTGTAGACCGTGATCATGGGGACATGTCCGGCCCCGATCTCCTCGATGATCTTCTTCGTGACTTCAATGTGCTTTCTGCAATGCGGATCAGAACCGTCCACCACCTGCACGAGAAGGTCGGCCTGCGTGGTCTCTTCGAGGGTCGATTTAAAGGCTTCGACGAGGGAGGTGGGCAGCTTGTGGATAAAGCCGACCGTGTCAGACAGAAGGAATTCCTGGCCTCTGGCCACAGTGATGCGGCGCACGGTCGTATCAAGCGTTGCAAAGAGCATGTCTGCTTCGAAGACCTGCCGTTTTTCCGGCTCGCCTTCCGGCGCCATATCGGACGCGTACTGCGCCAGCATCGCATTCATGATCGTAGATTTACCCGCATTGGTGTATCCCACAAGAGAGACCAGAGGAAGGCCGGATCCCTGCCTTTTCTTGCGCTGCGTCGCGCGCTCACGGCTGACGCCTTTCAGTTCTTTGGCAAGCTCACTGATGCGGTGGTCAATGGTACGGCGGTCGATTTCCAGCTGGGTCTCACCTTCGCCCTTGGCGGACATGGAACCTGAGGCGCCGCCCTGGCGGTTCTGGGTTTCCCACATGCCGATCAGTCGGGGCTTTAAGTAGCGGAGCTTGGCGAGCTCTACCTGCAGGCGCGCTTCTCGGGTCCTTGCTCTGCGCTCGAAGATTTCCAGGATCAGCGCTGTACGATCCATGACAGGAAGTTTTAAGAGTTTTTGTAAGTTGCGGATTTGGGAGGGGGACAGGGTATCGTTGAAGATGACCCGCTCGGCGCCGAACATTTCCGCACCGATCCGTATCTCATCCGCCTTTCCGGCGCCGACATAGAGGCCGGTATTGATATGGGCGAGCGTTTGCGTCACTGTATCGACCGGATTCATATCGCAGGCCTTGGCGAGCTCCGCCAGTTCAGAAAGAGAGTGCTGAAATTCTTCCTCCGAAACTGGCTCCTTCGCGTCCAATTCACGCACGCCCACCAGGATCACGGGCTCCCTGCCGTCCCCCTCATAGGTGCTCCATATTTCATTTGCTCCAAAAAATGCTGCCATGCAGTAGAGACCTCCCTAAGTCATAGTTGCTTTAGAATATCCATTCGCCGAGAGAACATATTCCACTCGGCATCATCGTAAAACCAATCTCGTTGTATATCTTGAATCTGATTAAGACCGACACTTTTGACGCCAAGTATGGCTGCCTCTTTCTGGCTCATGGGTGATTCATGACAGTTATTATAACAGATTCTGTGGGGAAGAAATTCTAATTCTGAAGCGAAACGCCTGTGCTTCGCATCTCTCCGGGGCTTTGCCCGTACATTTCCTTAAACTTGCGATCAAAATGGGTCTCATTGTGAAAGCCGACTCTCTCTCGGCATGCACAGGCTCCAACCCCAGACAGCCCAGCCAGGAGGAGATGGGTTAGACTATGACAATTGTCACGACTTTTACTAATACTCTGCTTTGTATTTTACCGAAGATCAGAAATCTTTATAATTTAATTGGAGGTGAAAGGATATGAGTATTTTGAAACTGAAACCTGCCTGTAAAGACTATCTGTGGGGCGGCCACAGGCTGGTCGACGAGTACAACGTGGAGTATGACGGCGATATTTTGGCAGAGGCGTGGGAACTGTCCTGCCACCCTGACGGCCCGTCCGTGATCATGAACGGTCCCTATGAGGGAAAGACGCTCCGGGAGTATCTGGATCTCGTGGGGATGGAGGCGCTGGGCACTCACTGCCGGCGATTTCGCGAGTTCCCGATCCTGACTAAGTTTATCGACGCCAGGGACAATCTCTCGATCCAGGTCCATCCCAACAATGGGTTCGCACTGCAGAATGAAGGCCAGTATGGCAAAACAGAGATGTGGTATGTCCTCGACGCGGAGGAAGGCGCATTTCTCTATTATGGATTTAAAAGGGAGATCACAAGGGAGGAATTCGCCCGCCGGATTGACGAAAATACGCTTCTGGAGGTGCTCAACGCAGTGCCTGTCAAGAAGGGCGACGTCCTGTTCATTGAGTCCGGGACGCTCCACGCGATCGGCAAGGGAATTCTGATCGCCGAGATCCAGCAGAATTCCAATGTTACATACCGCGTCTATGATTACGGAAGAGTCGGCAAGGACGGCAAGAAGCGCGACCTGCACATCGAAAAGGCGCTGGCGGTGACCAGCCGGGTTCCCATCATTCGCAGTGGCAGCGAATACCCGCACGTGGCAGACTGCGATTACTTTACAGTCGATAAGCTCAACCTGGACGGCAATCTCACCTACAGGATGCAGGGAACCGTCAATGACGCTTCTTTCCTAAGCATTCTGATCCTGGATGGAGAGGGGGCGATCAGCTGTAAGGGTGAGTCGGTGACGTATAGAAAGGGCGACAGCTTCTTTTTGGCGGCCGGCAGCGGCGACTGGCAGATCGAGGGCAGATGCGATGCGCTTCTGACCACGATCCGTGAGAAGGCGAGCCCGATCCGTGTGGGCATTACGATCGGCAGCGCGGAGACGCAGATCGGTCTTGTAAACGACCGGCAGCAGATCATCGCCATGCGGAAATTCCCGACCGATACAGAGAAAGCGGCAGCAGAATTTGCAGGGGAAGTCGCGCAGGCGACGCTGGATCTTCTGGAAGAACAAAATGTGCCGTTAGACCAGTGTATTGGCGTCGGCGCGGGCGTGCCCGGAACCATTGACAGACGCAAAGGAAAGGTTCTCTATTCCAACAATCTCCGCTGGGAGGATGTGGACCTGGTGCAGGAGCTGGGCCGCGTGATTCCCTGCCCGGTACGAATTGCCAATGACGCGGACTGCGCGGCGCTGGGAGAAGAGGTCGCAGGCGCCGGCAAGGACTATTCGGACGTCGTCATGTTTACCCTTGGCGGCGGCGTCGGAGGCGGCATTATCCTGAACGGACAGGTCTTTGAAGGCGGCATTATGGGCGGCAGTGAAGTTGGCCATCAGGTTGTACGTGTGAATGGAAGGCGCTGCACCTGCGGCAGAAAAGGCTGCCTGGAGGCCTATGTATCCGTGCCGGCTCTGATCCGCGCGGCAAAAGAGGCCACAGATCGGACACTCACGCTGGAAGAAATCTTCCGCGGGGCAGAAAAAGGAAATATCGACCTGCAGGAGATCGTGCAGCAGTATGAAGAGATGCTGGGATGCGGCATTGTCAATATCGTCAATATGTTCCGGCCGCAGCTGATCCTTCTGGGCGGCGCTATCTCTGAATATGCCAGGGACATGATCGAACCGCTCCGGGAGATGATGGAGAGAGACTGCTTTGGCGGCGAGCACGGGATGATCCCGGAAATCGCGGTGGCGGAACTGGGCAGCAATGCGGGCATGATCGGTGCGGCGAATTTGTAAGTCCGCGGACGTCTACGATGACCTTTTCCATCTTTTTACCTATGTTTTAAAGCAACAACAGTCAGAGGGAATTCCCCTTTGACTGTTTTTTGTTATAATGGTGAGCAACAGGCAAAAAAGGAGCAGCATGATGAGAAAAGCATTCTTTTATGGCGATTCCAATACATATGGCTATGATCCGGCGGGATATTGGGGCGGACGATATCCGCGCGCGCAGAGGTGGACGACCATCGTCGCGGAAGGCCTCGCCGGCAAGTGGGAGATTGCGGCAGACGGCATGCCGGGCAGAGTGATCCCTGCACAGGGGAGAGCGCTCAGCTATCTTGCGGACAGGCTCCGGGCGGAACTGCCGGTGGACCTGTTTGCGGTCATGCTAGGGACCAATGACATATTGGGGACGCTGAAGCCCGATGCGGAGAAGACGACACGGGATATGGAGGCGCTGATCGCCTGCGTGAAGACGCTGGACATCCCGCAGATCCTGCTCATTGCACCGCCGGCGATTCAACTGACGGACCTCTCCTTCGAGGCGTCCTATGTGCGGGGAGACCGCTCCTACGCACAGCGCTATCAGGACGAGGGACGGGAACTCACACGGCGCTTTAGGGAACTGGCATCCCGTGAGGGAATTCTGTTTGCGGATGCGTCTTCGTGGGATCTGGATTTTGCCTTCGATGCGGTGCATCTGTCGGAAAAAGGACATGCGGTGTTTGGAAACGAAATGATCCAGGTGCTGCTGAAGATTTAAAAAGAAAGTAGGAAATGGATATGCTCAAAGCGGTAGTTTTATTTGCAATTGGCCTCATCTGCCTGATCAAGGGCGGCGACTGGTTTGTGGACGGCGCCAGTGCGATGGCGAGAAAGTTCAAGCTTCCGGAGATTTTAATCGGTGCCACGGTTGTCTCGATCGGCACAACGCTTCCGGAAGTGATGGTCTCCACGATGTCCGCCCTGTCCGGACACGGCGAGATCGCATACGGAAATGCGATTGGTTCTGTAATCTGTAACACTGCGCTGATCGCAGCGATCACGATTGCCGTTCATCCGGGGCCGGCGGATCCCAAGACACTGAAAGTGCCGGTGGCCTTTTTCTACATCGCGGCCGCCATCTACTGTGTCGCCGCATACCTGATGGGCCGCTTCACAAGGCCGATGGGACTGATCATGCTGGCCGTCTTCGTCGCCTATATGATCGTCAATGTGCGCTCCATGAAGAACAACCCTGCGCCTGCCTCCACCGGGGAGGGGGAAGAAGAGGAGGACATGGCCATGAGCAAGATCCTGCTCCTTCTGGTGGCCGGCGCCGCCCTGATTGCCGTGGGTGCCAATCTTCTTGTCGAAAACGGAACCTTGATCGCTCAGGCCCTCGGCGTGCCGGAGTCGGTCATCGCGCTGACCTTCGTAGCGCTGGGCACAAGCCTTCCGGAGCTGGTTACAGCCATTACATCCCTGCTCAAGGGACACGGCGCGCTCTCTCTTGGCAATGTCATCGGTGCGAATGTGTTCAATCTGGTCCTGGTCAGCGGCGTTTCTGTGACGCTCGCGCCTTTCCAGGTACCCCAGAGCGCCGTTTTTATGGGACATAATTCCAGTCTTGTGCTGGAAATTCCGGTCATGTTGCTGGTCATGTCCATCCTGACCATTCCCACACTGATCAGGGGGAAACTGACAAGGAGCCAGGGCATCATCCTGCTGGCTATTTACGCGGTATTTTGCTTTATTCAGTTTACAATGTGAGATTGCGGGGAGGATGAGAGAAACGTATGAATGAACTGCTGGACTTGTATATCACATTTGTGAGGATTGGCTGCGTCAACTTCGGCGGCGGCTATGCCATGCTTCCGCTTCTTGAGCGCGAGCTCGTGGACAAACGGCGCTGGACGACCATGGACGACCTGCGCGATTACTTTTCAATCGGGCAGTGCACGCCCGGCATCATAGCCCTGAATGTGTCGACCTTTATCGGCGAGAAGAAGGCGGGCGTGGTCGGCGCACTCTGCGCGACGGTTGGCTTTCTCACAGGGCCGATTACGATTATCCTCATCATCGCCGCGTTTTTGTCCAATTTCGCAGATCTGGAATTCGTACAGCACGCCTTTGCCGGCATCCGCGTCTGCGTCTGTGTCCTCATTCTGCAGGCGGTCCTTCGCCTGTGGAAGAAGTCTGTGGTGGACAAATTTACACTGGTGCTCTATCTGGTGATCTTCTCGCTCAACGCTTTCAAAAGCTATCTTCCGGTCAAAATACCGGCGGCCGTTCTGGTCATCTGCGCCGGCGTGATCGGCGTCGTCATATCGATGCGAAACAGGAAAGCAGTCGCGGGCAAAGCGGCGGCAGCGGGCACTGATGCGGATACAGATCCTGCATCCGGAAAGGAGGCGGACTGATGACAACTATACTTCGCCTCATGTATGAATTCTTTAAGACAGGCCTGTTTTCGGTAGGCGGCGGTCTCGCGACCCTTCCCTTCCTCTATGAGATGTCTGACAAAACGGGGTGGTTTTCTCATGCGGATATTGCCGATATGATCGCCATTTCGGAATCCACGCCCGGCGCGATCGGCATCAATATGTCGACATACGCAGGCTACAAGACGGCCGGCCTTCCGGGCGGCATCCTGGCGACCCTGGCCCTTGCGGCGCCTTCCGTGATCATTATTCTGATCATTGCGAAGTTTCTCAGTAAGTTCCGGGACAATCCCAATGTGGAAGGCGCTTTCTACGGTCTGCGGCCCGCATCGATCGCAATGATTACGGCAGCAGGTCTCAATGTGGCCAAGGTAGCACTGATCAACTTGTCAGCTTATGAAGCGAGCGGAAATCCTGCCGATCTGTTCCTGCCCAAGGCGATCATCCTGGCGATCTTGGTTTTTATCGGGCAGAAGAAGCTCAAGTGGAGCCCCATTCTCTTTCTCGCCATCTCGGCGGTCATTGGAATCGTGTTCAAGTTCTAAAACGTCTAACATGTCTAACATAAAGAAGGAGCTGCGTATCTCGTCCAAATGGGCGGAACACGCAGCTCCTTCTTGTTAGCTGGTACATAAGGAAAACGTACCTGCAATTTGATTTTGATTACATGATTTTGACTATATGATTTCGATTACAACTCGATTCGATCATGCGGCCTGATCAGCGGTATCTCTGGCTGCCTCTGCCATATTGATGGCGTGATCGGAGCAGCGCTCCATATCAATGCAGAAATCGGTGAACAGGATACCTCCCTGCGGATCGCAGGTTTTCTTGGTCATGCGGTCGATATGCGCCGCTTCGATCTGGTCCTTGGTTTGATCGACAAGATCTTCCATGGCCTCTGCATCGTCAAAACGGTCCAAAAGATCCTGCTCGAATACAACCAAGGAGACATGCATGGACTGCATGGTGATATTTGCCAGGGTCTGCAGGTCATCGAGCGCTTCCTGATGCATGGAAGCCTTACCCGTGCGCATCAGCTCTTCGTAACCAACGATGTTCTCGGCGTGGTCGGAGATACGCTCCAGGTCATCCACGACCTGAATTAGGCGATAGAGCTTATTGAGATGCTTGGAGGAAAGGTCCAGGGAACGCAGTTCAACGAGCTTTCCTAGAATGGCACCGGTCAGGTAGTCGACGGTCTCTTCGCCCTGCATAGCAAGCGTGCCTTCATGGGCGTCATGATTGAAGAAACAGTTGATAGAGTGTTGCAGGTTGTTGATGGCAAAGTGAGCCATTCTGCAGACCTCGCGGTGTGCCTGGTCCATAGCGATTGCTGCCGGAATCTGAGAGGTATTGTTGAGGTAGACCAGTCTCTGATCTTGGCCACGGCGTGTCTCTTCTTCGGAAGCAGGGATCAGCTTGCTGGCCAGCTTGACGATATAGTTGGAGAACGGAGCCAGGACCAGAACCGCGATGATCGCGAAGCAGGTGTGCGTATTCGCAATCTGTCTTGCCACGTTGTTGGGGGAAAGACTCTGGATAAAGGTCAGGATCTGCGGGAAGATCGTGATCAGGATCAGAATCAGGATCGCGCGGAAGGTATTGAACAAGAGGTTCAGAACCGCGCAACGCTTGCCGTTTCTGTTGGCAGTCAGGCCCGCCAGAAGGTTGGGCGTGACAGATCCGACCGCCGCACCGATGATCAGATAAACGGCGGTTGTGTAGGAGATGATGTTCTGCATCGCGAAGGCCTGGAAGATGACCGTCGCAGAGGAAGAGCTCTGCAGCAGCGCCGTGAAGGCCACGCCGAACAATACAGTCAGGATCGGATTCTCCAGCGAAGTGAGGAGCGCGCGGAACGCAGCCGTCTCAGAGAGCGGCGCGATGGCGGACTTCATCAGCGTGATACCCTGGAAGAGCATACCAAAGCCGAGGATGACGGAACCGACTTCGCGAAGCGTTCTCTTTTTGAGAAACAGATTCATGACAGCGCCGATGAACAGGATCATGGGCGCGTAGGCACCGATGTTGAACGCGGTGATCTGCGCGGTCACGGTCGTTCCGATATTGGCGCCCATAATGACGCCGATCGCCTGGGCCAGTGTCATGAGGCCGGACGTAACGAAGCCGATGACCATGACGTCGGTGGCAGAGGAACTCTGCACGAAAATTGTCACGGCAATACCTGCCAGGATCGAAGTGAGTTTATTCGTGGTTGCCTTGCCCAGGATCACCTTCAGGTTGTCACCGCAGGCGTTCTTAAGGCCGCTCGACATGATCGTCATGCCGTACAGGAATAGTCCCACTCCGCCGAGCAGGATAAAAACATCATAGATTGACATTGGATACCCCCTTCTTAGTTACGCATAAAGCGCTTTTTGTTCGATTCTATAGTACTCTGTGAAGGTCAAAAGAAACCAATGCAAAGTGTAAAGGTTTTGTAAAGTGCCTCATTTAGGGAACGTGACTGTAAAGTCAGAGCCCTTGCCCAGTTCACTGCGCACCTGGATCTCGGCGTTGTGGATCCCTGCCGCATGCTTGACGATGGACAGGCCAAGGCCGGTCCCGCCTACTTCCTTGGAATGGCTTTTGTCCACCCGGTAGAAGCGCTCGAAGATCCGGTCCAGATCTTCTGAGGGGATTCCAATTCCCTGGTCGGAGACTGTGAGCTGCGCTTTGCCGGGAAGGTCCCGTACGGTCACAAGGACCTTCCCGCCCTTATTACTATAATTGATCGCATTGCTGCACAGGTTATAAATTATGCTGTACAGAACAAGGGGTACGCCGTAAAGGAGTGTCGGGCCGCCTTCGACAGCCACAGTAACTGCAGCGCTTTCCGCTTCGCTCTGCAGGGCTTCGACGGCGTTGAGCGCGATCCGGTGCAGGTCGGTCAGCTCGCGGGGCATGCCGACGCCTCCGCTGTCGAGCCGCGAGAGGTCGATGATATCGCCGACCAGTTTGGACATACGCTGGGATTCGGCCCGTATTTTGCCGGCGAAGAGGCGCCGGGCTTCTTCTGTCGTGACCATACCGCTCTCCAGAAGCTCTGCGTATCCGGATATGACGTGCAGAGGCGTCTTGAGCTCATGGGAGGCGTTGGCCGTGAACTCCTGCCGGATCTGGGAGGTCTTAAGAAGCTCCTCGCGGTCGTTGGCGAGCTGCTTGTGCTGATCGTCCAGGCGGTGCAGAAGCGGCAGAATTTCTGTATAGGCCGTGTGGTCTCTATTCTTCAAGGGGTGATCCAGATCAAGTGTATTGAGTGGTTCCACGATTCTCTGGGACAGATTAAAGGCCAGAAAGAGAGAGGTCAAAAGCGCGGCAATCAGTATGCCTGCCATAGGAAGAAGAAAATGCAGCAGAAGATTCCAGATGGTAGCCTGTGTGATGGAGAGACGCAGCACTGTGCCGTCCGGCAGTCTCTGGGCTGTATAGAGCTGTCTTTCAAGAAGGGTCGAGGAATAGCGGCTGCTCTCGCCGTATCCGTCCCGCAGCGCATTGCGGATTTCCTCGCGCTCCATGTGGTTCTCCATGACGGAACTATCGACTTCATTGTCATAGAGAATGGTCCCGTCGGCTGTGATCCAAGTGATGCGGAAATCCGTCTCGCCGAGGGTGTCAAAATAGTGCTTTCCGTCCATCGCAAGAGACTGCGCAACGAGTTTGGTCTCGCTGCGCAGCTGGTCAAGCTGCTCGTTTGTGAAATGCGTATATAAGAGCCCTGTGATCAGTATGAAGCTGAGCGTCAGTACAGATAACAGGGCAAGCCAGATCGATTTGAATATTTTGCCGCGCATAAGTGTATCCTGTTATAGAGTCGCTGCATTCATCCCAGGCGATAGCCCACGCCGCGTACCGTGCGGATTGCTTCGCCGCTCTCGCCGAGCTTGGTGCGGAGCGTGCCGATGTGCACGTCGACGGTTCTTGTTTCGCCCGAGTAATCCTGGTCCCAGACGGAGGCGAGGAGCTGATCGCGCGTAAAGACCAGACCGATGTGTTCCATAAAGAGTTTGAGAAGATCGTATTCCTTGAGGGTCAGAGAGATCTCCCGGCCGTCTACCATTGCGACATGCCTGGACAGATCCATCGTGATTGCCCCATAGGAGAGGAAGGTGCGCTTGTCCGCATAGGTCGTGCGGCGAAGGACCGCCCGGATCCTGGATACCATTTCCATCATGCCGAAGGGTTTGCACAGATAATCGTCAGCGCCGAGGTCCAGACCGATCACACGGTCATACTCGCTTCCTTTGGCAGTAGCCATAATGACGGGAATTGCAGCGGTGTCCGGGGCGCTGCGGAGCTTCTTGAGGATGGAGATCCCGTCCTCCCCGGGCAGCATAATATCCAGAAGGATCAGTTCCGGCGTCGTTGTCTTCATGGCTTCCCAGAACGGTTTGCTGTCCGCAAAGCCGACGGCCTCAAAGCCGGCGATCGTGAGCGTATAGATCATCAGGTCGCGGATGCTGTTGTCGTCTTCCACACAGTAAATCATACAATTTTCTCCCATACGTGCAGGGTTACAGTCTACCATTATTATGCTCATTATGATGCCGGTTTGTAATCGCTGTTATCAAGAGAACGTAAAAACCATGTAAAGAGCACAGCTTTGGCAGATGTCTGCATTATAGCACGATGCAGGTCAAAAAACCGCTCTTTCGTATCACGGCGCTTTCGTATTACAATAGAAGCAGAATGAGCCACCACGCAGACAAAGGGGCATACTGTTACGATATGAGAGAGACCAGAAAAAGAAATCTGAAACCCAATATAGTGAATCATAATCTGAATCAAACTACGGGATCCGAGCGGCCTTCCGGCGCCATAAGGGCGGAGGAGCGGATCAAAAGGCTGCAGAAGAAGCAGAACCGGCTTCGCAGAAAGGCGTTGACAGCCGGCCTTATGGCCGTTGTCATCCTTATTGCCGCTGTGGCGGGCAGTAAAGCCGCCACAGACAACGAACAGGCGATACGCCTTGCGCTTTCAGAAAAGAACTATGAGCTGGAAGGCGCGGAAGGGCCGCAGTATTACGAAGCGGAGTACAAGGATGCCGAAGAACTGCGGGAAGACAGCGCGGAAATGACGGCGGAGGTCCTTCGGGAGAGCACCGTACTTCTGAAAAACGACAATGCCATCTTACCGCTCCGGAAAGGGGCGTCTGTCAGCGTGTTCGGCAAAGCGGCCGCAGACCCCGTCTACAGCAGTGCGGCGCAGGTGAGCGGCGCGCAGGATTTACGGAGCGCGCTGGAGGCGGAGAAGATCCGGGTCAACGACAAGCTCTGGGACTTTATCAGCCGGGGCGGCGGAAATTCCTTCTCTAAGAGGGTGGAGAAGAGCTTTGAAGAGTATTCAGAAGCAGCGATCGTGGTAATCGCAAGAAGCGGCGCGGATACGGATCTGTATGAGCCGGCGTTTGCCGCTGCGCAGGAGGAGCCGGAAGAGAAGGAGCAAGAAGAAGCGGCGGAGAGCGCGTCCGGACTGGGCAGCACGGCCGTATTGGAAGCACCGAATGAGGAAGAGGAACCGGCAGCGCCGCTTGTGACCGGCGCCAAGGCATTGCAGCTGACGGAGCAGGAGAGAGATCTGCTTTCTTATGTCACCGACCACTTTGACCAGGTGATCGTGGTACTGAACACAGAGAATCCCATGGAAATGGGATTTCTCAATGAATTCTCAATCGACGGATGCCTGTGGACGGGCTCCTGGGGACAGAAAGGCGTGACAGCATTGGCGGAAGTGCTCAGCGGCAAAACCAATCCGTCCGGCGGACTTCCGGACACCTGCGTCTACAACAGCTTCAGCGCGCCGGCGGCCGCCAACCTTGGCGATTATACAATCCGAAACAGCAAGGAAAACTACGGCACCAAATATATGAATTACGCCGAAGGCATCTATATCGGTTACCGGTATTACGAGACCCGCTATGAGGATACGGTCCTTGGCACGACCGGCAAAAGGGGATTTGACTATGCGAAGGAGGTGGCGTTTCCGTTCGGTTACGGCCTCTCTTATACGACGTTCGAGCTCCGCAACATGAAAATGGAGCTTGGCAAGAAGGGCTATGAAGTCACTGTCGACGTCTACAACACGGGAGACCGGGAGGGAAAAGAAGTCGTACAGATCTATCTGCAAAAGCCATACTCCGATTATGCGCAGAAGAACGGTATGGAAGTGCCCTCTGTGGAACTGGTCGGCTTTGCCAAGACCAAAGTGATCTCGCCGGGCGAGCATGAGAGCGTCAAAATCGTCATGAGTGAAGAGGCGCTCAAATCCTTTGACGCATTCGGAAAAGGAACCTACATCATCGATGAGGGGACCTATCTGGTAACCGCCGCGCAGGACGCGCACGCGGCTGTCAACAACATCCTCATGTATAAGGGGAAAGCGAGATCGGAGCTGATCACAGGGACCGGAGACGGCGGACTGGTGGAAGTCATCGAGAGAAAGCGGGACAACAAGAAATTTGCGGTGACCGCGCAGACCGGTGCCAAGGTGCGCCCCCGCTTTACGGAGGCAAGCGCCTCGGCGTACGACCCCGATTTCCAGGGCCTTACCAGAAGCCTTTGGACCAGCACATGGCCGTCCACATGGCAGGATGGCTCCTTTGCGGCGGCGTCTTCTTTCCTGGGACTTTTACGAGTGTCAGCCGGAGAAGACAGTAACGCAGCCTCTCCTGTCTATAACACGGCGCATGGCGAGAAGAACGCAGCGCTCGTAGAGCTTCGGGACGTGGAATTCGATGATTACAGGTGGGGCTCTTTAATGGACCAGCTCACCTGGAGAGAGACCTATTCCCTTGTCAGAAAGGGCGGAGGACTGGTCAACGACGTGATGTCCTGCAGCTCTCCGCAGGCGTGGACCAGCGCCTATGAAGCAGGCCTTGCGGCCAAGTATAATGACAGCCGGGGGAGCATTTATCCCTCCGCGACGGTTCTCGCGGCGACGTGGAATACAGAGCTGATGGGACAGGTGGCACAGCTGATCGGCGAGGAAGCCCTCAAGGCGGAAGTTTCCTTCCTGCAGATTCCGTCCCTCAATCTCCATCGCACGGCGATGGGCGGAAGAAACTGCGACAGCTTTTCCGAGGACAGCGTCCTGACCGGGAAGATGGCGGCGGCCTTCTGCAAAGGACTATCCAAAAAGGGCGTCATTCCGGTCCTTGGCAAGATGGTCCTGGCGGATCAGGAGACCAACTATATAGGCCTCACTGTTTTGGCAGGCGAGCAGGCAATCCGTGAACTGTATCTGCGGCCTTTCGAGATAGCCCTGAGAGAAGGCGGATCCGGCATGAAGGCAGTCATGGCAGGGATGAACCGCATAGGACCCAGATGGTGCGGCGGTCACATCGGCCTTCTCACGGAAGTGCTGCGCAATGAGTGGGGATTTGAGGGATTTGTCATGACCGACCAGGTCACGTCCGGGATCGATTCGTACGCGGATATTCTGGAGGGACTCGAGGCAGGAACAGATATGTGGCAAAATACCTCCAACGGCCGCTACAAACTAAAGGGCGGGCAGCTCACCTACGGCGTCCGCGCGCGTTTCCGCACAGCGGCGGAGAGAATCCTGCGGACCGTGTCCCGCAGCAACGCGATGAACGGCATGGACAAGGACACGACGATGAAATATACGTCTCCTGCATGGAGACTGATCCGTATTGTGGTCATTCTCCTGAGCGTTGTCGCAAGCCTATTGTGCCTGTTGTATGCGGCGAAAAAGCTTCGAAGCGAGGCACTTGTCAGAGACAAGCTCGCGCAGGTAAAGCGCGACTATAAAAGGATCCGGAGAGGGTGAAACACCCGCTCCGGTTCATTCTTCTGCGTTAAAAATCCTGCCCTGAAAGGGCTTTAAGGCGGACAGAAGGATCTGCCCAAGGACCATGCAGGAAATCACTTCGCCCGCGCCGACGGTCAGCATGAAGTACGGAATGCCGCCGGGAATGTGATAGGCGTAGGAGAGGACGAAGGGAATGATCAGCGCGTTGGAGACGATCGGCGGAACGGCGCAGAGAAAACGGTTCTGGCGAAGTGCATAGGAGCCGATCGCGCCAAGGAAGGTCGCCAGCGTTCCGAAGATGATATCCGGCAGGGCGCAGCCCGTCACAATGTTGCTGATCAGGCACCCCAGTGTAAGGCCGGGGATGGCCGCCGGCGTAAAAAAGGGCAGGATGGTGAGCGCCTCGGAAAAACGGACCTGAATGGCGCCGCTTGCAAGGTCAAAACCTGCGGCGATCATGGTCAGTACGGTGTAGGTCGCGGCGATCAGGGCCGCCTGTGCGATATAAAGCGTCTTATTGGTATTGGTCAGATTGTTTTGCGTATTCAATAGGTCCTTCTTTCTTTGAATCCCATTCTATTGTGTACGGTTTAGTAACATACCACAATGTGGCGCAAATAACAAGAAAAAGAGATGAAATACCATCTTGTTTGCTATAATAAAAAGCGAAAGCAGCCTGCAAGATCTGTCCGCAAAGAATAATGCAGATTTGCCCGCAATATAAATACAGATTTCCCATAGGTACCAAGATATGATCACTATTAAAGAAATTGCTACTAAGTTGGGCCTAAGCACGACCACAGTATCCAATGTCATCCACGGAAAGACCAAAGAGGTATCGGCCGATACAATTGAACGGGTACAAAAATTCCTCGAGGAGGTGGAATACGTCCCCAATATCAACGCCCGCAATCTGGCGCAGGGGCAGTCCAAGATCATCGGGGTGGTTCTCAAATCGTTGGAGTTTCGCCTCTGGCACAGTGACAATATACTGAGCGATCCCTTCGTGTCGGAGATGATCGGCGGCATCGAAAAGGCTGTCCGCGAAGCCGGTTATTATATGATGCTTTACATTTCGGATGACATCGCGGAGATCATTCAGCATATCTCGATATGGAACGTCGATGGACTGATCCTGTTTTGCATGATGGACGACGACGCCAACCGTGTGGCTGCCAAGTACCATAAGCCCATGGTCTGTATTGACACCTATAGTACGGAGAAAAGCGATGACTTCATCAACGTGGGACTGGATGACGAACAGGGTGCCTATGAGGCGGTGCGTTATCTGATCGACAGCGGACACACGAAGATCGGCTTCCTCACAGATAACCGCGTGGGCGTCGACAGGGCGCGATTCTGGGGCTTTCGCCGGGCACTCAAAGAGGCGGGGATCGAGTACAGCGACCGCAGCTTTTTCCTCTTAAAGCCGGACAGGGACAATATCAATGGGAATATTGAAAAGCTTTGCAAAAAAGCGAGGGATTATACAGCGATCTTCTGCTGTTCGGACATCTACGCCGTGCTGATGATGGCGGCGCTCAAGGACAGGGGATTCCGGATTCCGGAGGATATTTCCATCATTGGATTCGACGACAACCTTTATTCGCGCATCTGTACGCCCCGTCTTACGACCGTACATCAGGATGCGGCGGAAAAGGGACGCGTGGCGGCCGGTATACTGATCGACCAGATCCGGGGAAAGGCACCGGCATCCCGGGAAGTGCGCCTACATACGCATCTGGAAATCCGGGAGACAGTGAAAATTATTCCTCAAGTTGACTGCACGGAAAGCACAAACGAATTTATGCAAAATGACGAAAATTGGCAATAGTTATCGGAATGATGTGGAAATATGGAAAAAGGACTTGTCAATATTTTGGAAAATGATACAATTCTACTGTAAACTTATGCGCTAAAGTATCAAGAAGGATGAACTGGCGCATGAAACTGTAGTTTATTTTCACAAGGAGGAAACTATGAAAAAGAAACTTATGGCACTTGCATTGGTTTCTGCTATGGTGCTCGGCCTGACCGCTTGCGGCGGTGGCTCCAGCAGCGCACCTGCAAGCGATGCAGGAACAGGTGAGGCAGCAGCAGAGGCAGAAGCTCCTGCAGCTACAGCATCCAGCGAAGGCGACATTCGTCTTGTCAACGGCAAGATCGAAGTAGATGCAGCTCTGAAAGCAGCAGCTGAGGCTTACAAGGCTGAGACAGGCGTTACCGTAGCCATCGAGTCCATGGGCGGCGGCGTAAACATTCAGGATACCCTGAAAGGTTATTATCAGGCAGATAACATGCCCGACATCTTCGTTTGCGGTTCTGACGCAGACTTCGGCAACTGGACAGGCCTTCTGGCTGACCTGAGCGATCAGCCCTGGGCAGCTGACACAGACGCTGGTTACAAGGATGCAGATGGCAAGATCATCGGCTTCCCTTACACAACTGAAGCAATCGGCCTTGCTTACAACGCTGATATCCTTGAGAAGGCTGGCATCGATCCCGCTTCCATCACTGGCCCCGAGAGCATGAAGGCAGCTTTCGAGACTCTGGATGCTAAGAAGGATGAGCTTGGTCTTACAGCAGTCATCGGTTGGTGCTGCGAGGCAAAGGATCTGTACTGGTCCACCGGTTCCCACAGCTTTGCAAACTATCTTGACGCAGGTCTTTCCAGAGACGACACCACCTACAGCGATATGCTCGCTGACGGCGGCAAGATCGATGCTGAGCGTTTCCAGCACTATGCTGAGATGATCGCTCTGTTCAACCAGTATTCCGATCCCGCTCTTCTTACTTCCGGCACATATGATCAGCAGATCCTCGGATTTGCTTCCGGCAAGTATGCATTCGTAACACAGGGTTCCTGGATCGGCGCTACCATGACAAGCGACGACGCTGCACAGTACGAAGAGGCTGGCAACTTCAAGGTTGGTATGATCCCTTACGCATTCGAGGAAGGCATCGACACCATCCTGACCAACTCCCCTTCCTGGTGGGCAGTATTCCAGAACGACAACACACAGAAGGCTGAGGACTTCCTTACATGGCTGGCAGGCGATGAAGGCCAGAAGTTCCTTGTTGAAGACGCTGGTTTCATCAGCCCCTTCAAGAGCTGCAAGTATGTAGCAAGCGATCCTTTCGCACAGACAATCTCTGACTACACAGCAGCAGGCAAGACCTCCTCTTGGCACTGGCTCAAGAATAAGGCTTCCCTGGACCAGAACGTCCTTGGTCAGCTCTATCTTGACTATGCGCTGGGCAACATCCCGGATGCAGCTACATTCACACAGGTCGTTTCCGACCAGGTTGCAAATTACTACGCACAGTAATTGAGAGGATCCCTGTATCCGCTTAGAACGGTTAGAATCTGTATATGACCGCTGCGAAAGCGAATCGAGTAGTTAAACACAAGAAGGGGCGGCGCTCGTCGCCGCCCTTTATTGCTATCAATAGGGGGAATTACTAATGAAAACGAATACAGCAGGCTCTAAGGGAGTATCCCTGATCCTGATGATCGCAGGCGCTGTTATGACGGTCGCCGCGCTCGCGCTCGATTTCATGGGAAATAAGGTTTCCTTCAGGGGACCGCTTCTTGTGATCGGCGTAGTGGCTTTCTTCCTCGGACTCTATTTGTTTCCGACCCTGGAGCATCACAGAAAGATTGTCTATATCATCTTCCTGGTACCGCTCCTCTTTACATTTGCTGTAACTGTTATTATCCCGCTGGTCCTTGGTATCTTTTATTCCATGACAGACTGGACGGGCATCCAGTTCACGAAGTTCGTCGGCCTTGCCAATTATGCTGCCATGTTTAAGGACCCGGCGTTCATCTGGTCCGTACTGATGACATTCCTGTTCGTTGTCATCAACATGGTGCTGGTCAACCTTGTCGCATTCCTTCTGGCTCTTCTGTGCACGTCGGGCCTCAAGGGCGACGGATTCTTCAGAGCAGCATACTTCCTGCCTAACCTGATCGGCGGTATCGTCCTGGGTTACATCTGGCAGTTCGTATTCAACAACGTTCTGATCAATATCACGAAAATTTCCTGGCTGGTCCAGACCAAGACCGCGATGCTTGCTATCGTCATCGTCTATGTCTGGCAGTACGCCGGTTATATCATGCTGATCTACATCACCGGCCTGACGCAGGTCCCCAAGGATGTCCTGGAAGCAGCTTCCATCGACGGCGCAGATGCGACACAGACCCTGTTCCAGATCAAGATCCCCATGATCGCTTCCACGATCACGATCTGCACATTCCTGACACTGACATCCGCGTTCAAGCAGTTCGACGTCAACCTGGCGTTGACGGGCGGCACAGGTTCTGTCCCGAACTTCATGGGCGCCTACCTGACAAACGGTACGCAGATGCTGGCATTGAACATCTACAATACCGCGGTATCCAAGAACAACTATTCTCTTGGTCAGGCCAAGGCCGTGCTGTTCTTCATCATCCTGGCATGCGTATCCCTGATCCAGGTGCGTATTTCTAACTCGAAGGAGGTGGAACTGTAATGGTAGGAAAGGAAAAAAGAACAAGATCCTATATTCTGACAGCAGTCGGCGTACTGATCGCGCTGTATGTCCTGTTCCCGTTCTTCCTGGTCGTTCTCAACTCCTTCAAGGCGCAGTCCTCGATCGTCGCGAGCCCCGTGGCCTTCAAGGGCGCATCCTTCGGACAGCTGATGACTAACCTGAACGCGGTCATCAACAACTCGAACTTCCAGTTCTGGTACGCATTCGGAACATCTGCAGTCATCACGATCATCTCGCTGGTGCTGCTGGCGCTGCTGGGCTCCATGGCAGCATGGGTCATCAGTCGCAACAACAAGACCAAATGGGCATATGCGATCTATATGATCTTCATCGCTTCGATGATCATCCCTTTCCAGGTCGTCATGCTGCCCCTGATCTCCACATTCAGAGATGTGGGTAAATTCGTCGGCATCAGCATGCTGCAGTCCATCCCCGGCATCGTATTCGCGTACTGCGGATTCGGCGGAGCCATGACTGTATTTATCCTGACCGGTTTCATCAAGGGCGTACCGTATGACCTTGAGGAAGCGGCGGCGATCGACGGATGCTCCCCCGAGGGAACATTCTTCCGCATCATCCTGCCTCTTCTGACCCCCGTCATCACGACCGTCACGATCCTGAACGGCATGTGGATCTGGAACGACTACCTGCTCCCTTCCCTGATGCTGGGACAGAACGGCAAGGTCAAGACCCTGCCCGTAGCAGTGCAGGCGTTCGTAGGCTCCTACGTCAAGCAGTGGGATCTGATCCTGACAGCAGCGCTGCTGGCGATCATCCCCATGGTCGTCATCTTCCTGATCGGCCAGAAGCAGATCATGAACGGAATGGTAGAAGGCGCAGTCAAGGGCTGATATAGGACTACATTGCAATTGGGAGAGAGGCTGTGCCGGAACCGGTGCAGCCTCTCGATTCGTATAACTTGTGTTTGCTGCAATAACAAGAGGAAGAGTATGAAGAATCTGTTTGGCCAGGATGGGCCGGTGATGCGGGCGCTCACGGATCTGAGCACACTCATGTTTCTCAATATTTTGACAGTCATTTTCTGCATCCCGGTGGTGACGGCAGGCGCCTCTCTGGCAGCCATGCATTATATATTCATGGAGATGATCGAGGAGAGGGGTGGGCCGCTGGTAACGGAATTCTGGAAGCGCTTTAAGGAGAACCTTAAGAACGCGACGCCGATCTGGCTGATCATGCTGGTTGCCGCGGTGTTCCTTTATGTGGATTACAGGATCATTTCCTCCGGGCAGGCAGGCCTGCCGAGAGCGATGCTGATCCCGATCTATGCAGCAGCGTTCGCAGCTGCTTCGATCTATGTATATGTCATACCGCTGACAGCCCGTTTTGTGTATAAGACCGGCGCAGCCTTTAAAAACGCTGGGATCCTGGCGATCGCTTATTTTCCGAGGACTATTCTGATGGTCATCATCAGCGCTGCGGTCCCTTATCTGCTTTATAATGTGACACGTCTGCTTCCGCTGTTCTTTTTACTCGGTTTATCACTTCCCGGCTATTTCTGCGCACTGATCTATATGCCGGTTTTTGATAAACTGATGGGGAAACCGGAAGTGGAAGAAGAAAAACCCTGGATACTGGAGGATGAAAACACGGAAGGAAAGGACGGATAAAGATGCGCACAAGCGGAATTTTGTTCCCGATCTTCAGTCTTCCCGGCAAATACGGGATCGGCTGTTTTTCGGAGGAGGCGTATAAGTTTGTAGATTTTCTGAAAGAAGCGGACCAGACCTATTGGCAGATCCTGCCTCTTGGGCCCACTGGATATGGTGATTCGCCCTACCAGTCCTTCTCGACCTTCGCGGGGAATCCGTATCTGATCAGCCTGGAAGCACTGATCGACCAGGGGCTTCTGACCGAAGCGGAGTGCGACGCGGTCGACTTCGGAGATGGCAGGGAAGTGGACTACGGCAAATTGTATGAGGGACGCTGGGACCTTCTGCGCAAAGCGTATGAGAGAAGCGGACACAAGGACACAGCGGAATTTGCCGCCTTTAGAGAGGACAATGCATTCTGGCTGTCCGATTACGCGCTCTTTATGGCCGTCAAGGACGCCCATGGCGGCGCCGGTGCGAGCGAGTGGGAGCCGGACATCCGTGATCATAAAGAAGAGGCTGTCGCCGCATGGGCGAAGAAGCTGCAGAAGGAAGCGGGCTTCTATGAGTATCTGCAATTTGAGTTCACAAGGCAGTGGAAAAAGCTGCGGAACTACGCGACAGAGAAGGGAATCCGGATCATCGGCGATATCCCGATCTATGTATCGGCGGACAGCGCAGACTTCTGGGCGCACAGAGAGCTCTTCCAGCTCGATGACAGGGGCCGCATCCGCATGATCGCTGGCGTGCCGCCGGACGGATTTTCCGCGACCGGCCAGGTTTGGGGCAATCCTCTTTATAATTGGCCCAAACACAAAGAGATGGGATACGACTGGTGGATTCGCCGCATCGCCAAGTGCAAAGAGCTCTATGACGTCATCCGAATCGACCATTTCCGCGGATTTGATGAATATTTTGCCATCCCGGCCGATTCGGACACAGCCGCTTCCGGGCACTGGGAAAAGGGACCGGGCACCGATCTGTTTGACGCGATCAGGGATAAGCTTGGCGAGACCCCCATCATTGCGGAAGATCTGGGTTATGTGACGGAGACTGTGCGGCAGCTGGTGCGCGACACGGGATTCCCCAACATGAAAGTGCTGGAGTTTGCCTTTGACTCGAGAGATTCGTCCGGCGCCATGGAATACCTGCCCTACCGCTATCAGCGCAACTGCGTGGTCTACACGGGTACCCATGACAACGAGACCCTGCGCGGCTGGATCGACAGTATTCTCCCTGTGGAGAGAAAGCAGGTCTGCGAGTATCTGGACGTCAGAACCGAGGACCCGCAGGAGATCGTCGAGAAGATGATCATCGCAGCCTTCAGCTCCGTGGCAGATTACTGCATTATACCGCTGCAGGACTATCTGGGGCTCGATAACAGCGCGCGCATCAACCAGCCCTCGACCAATGGCAAGAACTGGAAATGGCGCGTCGATAAAAAGGATCTGTCGGAACAGCTGATCAAGCGGATTGCGGCCCTGACCGCGCTGTACGGAAGAAAGCCCGAACAGGCGTGAAGACGGTCTAAGGATTGAACGTTGTTGCATCGATCATGGGAAACATGATGGTTCATATATACAGTGCTATAGCTTGGAGGTAAGTATGAAGAAGACCTGGTGGAAAGAAAGTGTAGTTTATCAGATCTATCCCCGCAGCTACGCGGACAGTAACGGCGACGGAATCGGTGATATTAACGGGATCACGTCCAAACTGGACTATTTGAAGGAACTTGGCATTGACGTTATCTGGCTCTCCCCCGTCTACAAGTCGCCCAACGATGACAACGGCTATGATATCAGCGATTACGAGGACATCATGGACGAGTTCGGCACCATGGAGGATTTTGACCGGATGCTGGCAGAGGCGCATGCGCGCGGGATCAAAATCGTGATGGACCTCGTTGTCAACCACACGTCCGACGAGCACAAGTGGTTTCTGGAGAGCCGCAGCAGTAAGGACAATCCCAAGCGGGACTACTACTTCTGGAGAGAGGGAAAGGACGGCAAAGAGCCCAATAACTGGGGCTCCTGGTTCTCCGGCTCCGCCTGGAAGTACGATGAGACGACGGATATGTACTATCTGCACCTCTTCTCGCCTAAGCAGCCCGACCTCAACTGGGACAATCCGGCTGTGCGTAAGGATGTGTTCGACATGATGACCCGCTGGTGCGAGAAGGGCATCGACGGCTTTCGAATGGACGTCATCAGCTTGATCTCCAAGCCGGCCGGCCTTCCCGACGCACCGCTCATGAATGAGCTGTACGGCGACTGCGGCTGCACGGCCAACGGACCCCACGTCCACGAGTACCTGAAGGAGATGAATCGAAAGGTCCTCTCTAAATTCGATCTAATGACCGTCGGCGAGACAGCAAATGTGACACTGGAGGAGGCCAAAAAATACGCCAATAGCGAGGGAACAGAGCTCAACATGGTATTCCAGTTCGAGCATGTAGGCCTTGATGGGGATGCAGAGTTCAAGTGGTCCACCAGAAAGATGCCGCTCGTTCCGCTCAAAGAAAACCTGACTAAGTGGCAGAAGGGCCTGGACGAAGTGGCTTGGAACAGCCTTTTCTTCTGCAACCACGATCAACCCCGCATCGTCAACCGTCTGGGAGATCCCTCCGACGCGTATCGCGAGGTTTCGGCCAAGTGCATTGCTACCTGCCTGCATATGATGCAGGGTACACCCTATGTATATCAGGGTGAAGAGCTCGGCATGACCAATTATCCCTTCCAGTCTGTCAAGGACTTCAACGACCTGGAATCGATCAATGCCTACTACGAGCTGACGGAGAAGATGGGCTGGAAGCCTTCGGAGATCTTCCCCAAGATTGCCAACAAGAGCCGTGACAATGCGCGCACGCCCATGCAGTGGGACGATTCACCCAATGCAGGATTCACCACAGGAAAGCCCTGGCTGGCCGTCAATCCCAACTACAAGAAGATTAATGCCGCGGAGCAGATCGCACGCGCGGACTCCGTCTTCCACTACTATAAAAAGCTGATTGAGCTGCGCCACAACTACGAGATCATCGTCTATGGCCACTATGATCTTCTTCTGGCGGAGGATCCCGATCTCTACGTCTACACAAGAGAGCTGAACGGCCAAAAGCTTCTGGTCGTCTGCAACTTCTCCGACAACGAGAGAGAGTTCATGCCGGATGAGGAATTCAGAGACGGCGAAGTGCTGATCCAGAACTACGAGGGAAGCGATATCTTCGACGGGAAGCTGGAAGCTTATGAAGCTTACGTAATCTACAAGGCATAATAAATAATTTGTATTTTAAGGACTGCCGTATTAAGAAGAGATTCTTAATGCGGCAGTTTCGTCTATATAGGGGCTTGCCGCACCATTCATCGAGCCCCTTTATGGACTGAAAATCTGCTATAATAATTTAAATATGCTCCGTAACAGGAACCCTATAAGAAAGAGGAGATTTGGCAGCCGTGGCATGGTTTCAGCGCTTTTACCTGGATAAAGAGAAGGATGTGATCGTGGACTTGTACCGAGAGGAGGAAGGGACCATGCGCTTTGTGCTGTCCACGCCCAACCATGGAACCGGAAATCTGATCCGGAATCTGGCGGCGCTCTGCGGGCTGCCGCTCTCGGCGGGAGAAGACGGCCTTTTGGTTATCCGGGGGATTGTTCCCAGCTATATCGACGGCTATAACAGGCAGCTCTATATCTTCAGGCTGGGAGACACAAAGGTGGCCAACATCTATCCGGACGGGCGCGTGGAGATCAAGGCGCAGATTCCCGCGATTTCCAAGACGCTCATGAGCCAGACCAAGGACTATCGCCTCGATGAGAAGCGGACCATCGTCAAGACCTATATCCGGACCGAGCACAAGTTCCGCACGGATCTCCATACCCATATGAACGCCAATCTCCATCCGGATCTTCTGATCGCGCTGGGGATCTGCCACCAGATCCGCTACCCGCTCTACTATATCAAGAAGCTGGGGCTCCGCTGCAGCAAAGCGCAGCAGGACAAGCTCGCGGAGCGGCGCAAGGTGTCGGAGGCGCAGTACAAGGACTGCGGGCTGACCGGCAAGTACCTGACAAGAAGGATCGACGACAATACCTTTCTGAATTTTGCCGACCTCATTCTCCTAAATCCGGAGGACTCGGCCTATAATATCCCACGGATCCGCCGCTCGCTTGCCATCCTCAAAGACGGGCAGGCGGTGTTTACCAACCTGGAAAAGGTATATCTCTATCGGTATGTCTTTGCCAAAGGCGTGAAAGCGGACGATCCTATGTCGCTTGACCGCGGCAGGATCGATCAGATTCCGGATGCGGACATCCGCACCGCCGTGGTCCAGATCCTGCAGGACCGGGAGAATCCGGCCTACAGAGACAACACGCTGTTTCAGGACAAGCTCCTGTGGATCGCGCGCAGTTACGCGCGGCAGGGCATCGTATACGCGGAGATTTCGGACACGACGTTGGTCAAAAGACAGGGGGCCGCACAGATGCTGGCCCAGGTCCACGCCGTCATGCCCGCCATCACGAAGGAGACCGGCGTGCTCCTGCGCTTTCTGGCAGCGATCCGCCGCATTCCGCTGACCATCGTCAAGGACCAGGTGGAGACGGGCGACTATTTCCGCGAGAATCTGGAAACACTCCAGAATGTGATCGCCGACCCCTATGTGGCAGGAAGCGATATTATCGGAGAGGAGCTCAATGATATCCGGGATATCGCGCCGGTGCTCCACGAGATCGTGCGGATCGCGCAGGCAGATCCCGGCTTTGTGATCCGGATTCACGCCGGAGAAAATGACGGACTGCGCGACAATATTGCCAACAGCCTCAGGTGCATACGAGAAGCGCTTGCCCCGGGGCAGAAAATGCCAGTGGTGCGGATCGGCCACGGTCTGTATACGCCGGACCTGCACAGGAGCAAAGGAAAAGCGCTGATCAGGGAACTAAAGGAGAGCGGCGCAGTTCTGGAATTTCAGATCACCTCCAACGTGCGCCTGAACAATCTGAGCAGCATGAGGAAACATCCGCTGCGTGATTATCTCTCCTATAGGATTCCTTGCGTGCAGGGAACGGACGGGGGCGCGATCTACGGAAGCGACTCCATCGATGAGCAGCTATCCCTGGAGAAAATGCTGGGTCTGACCGATGCGGAAATGCTGCAGATGCGTAAGGCGGAAGACGCCGTTCTTGAGGCGAGCCTGCGCACGTTTGAAAGAAAGTCGGCGGCCTATGACGGCAAAGCCCTGATGGGACAGCAGGAGATGGACCACACAATCTCTTTGGTCGGTAAGCGGTCCCTGCCTGCGGCAGTTGTTCTGGCTGACCAGATCTGTGAGATGCCGCCGGAAGGCGAGCCGATCGTGATCATAGGCGGAAGCTTCAGTCATGATAACCACAGAGTCAAGATGACGGAAGAGAACAAGCGAAGGATTGACCGCCTGCTAGAGAGGGAGAATCCGGAAAAGGTATTTTTTGTCATCGGGCACGCGCTTCGCGGCTACGAACAGTATCTGGTAAGGAAAAACCAGGGGCGCTTCCGTATTTTCGCAATGGTGCCCTCCATGATCACAGAGGCGGAGTACCGGAAGCTGCGAAACAGCAAGGTGAGTATCCGCGTCTCTATCGAGCCGGTTCCTATGGGTACTTACAAGAGCTTTGCCTATGAGATTTTTAAGAGAAGGTCATCCAGACTGATCGCATTCGACGGCAATATTGCCGGCGCCAACATGATCCAGGAGGCCAAAAACAGCAAGTATCCCTGTGCCATTTATGTGAGCGCAAGGTGCAGAGCATTGAAAGTCAAGGCGGATTCCCTCGAGGGATACGTCAGACTGTTTTAAAGATAAGAAATAAATTTAATCGTTATTTTGAAATAGATTTGTAAGAAACGGGAGACTGCATCGTCCATATTAGTATAAGCGGTGCAAGAGACCGATTGAAAAAGGAAAATCCATGGAAGATACCGCAATTATCGATCTGTATTGGAAGAGGGACGAGAGAGCCATCGAAGAGACAGACCGCAAATATGGAAACTACTTATATACTGTGGCGGACAACATACTGAGCAACCGCGAGGACTCGGAGGAATGTGTCAGTGACACGTGGCTGCGGGCCTGGAATGCAATGCCGCCGCAGAGACCTTCTATTTTGCACGCTTTTTTGGCCAAGATCACGAGAAACCTGGCCTTTGATCGTTACAGATCAAGGAGCGCAGCAAAGCGCGGAAACGGAACAATGGAGGCAGTTCTCGATGAACTTGCGGAGTGCGCGGATACATCCGGTCATTGGGATGCGGCAGAAGCTTATGAGGCCAAGGAACTGGGGGAGGCAATCGGAAAATTTGCCAGACAGCTCCCGGATAAGGAGGCAAGGCTGTTTGTAAGGAGATACTTTTTCTCTGAGGCAATCCCGGACATTGCACGTCGATACCAGATGACGGAAAACAATGTCACGGTGAGCCTTAGCAGGATCAGAAAGAAACTCCGCAACTATTTGACAGAGGGGGGATTTATGTAATGAGGGCGGAGGACCTTTATAAAGCAATGGAGGGGATCGACGACGAGTTGATCCTGCGAAGCGAACTGAAAATAGAGGCGTCTCAGCTAGAGGAAGAGAACAGCCGTGAGGAAAAGCGCAAGGCGAAAAAGAAGAAGGCTAATGTTCAGCGCTTCATCATGATTGCGGTTTCAACGGCAGCGGCTGTGTTCTTACTTCTCATAGCCCGGGATTTGGCAGGAGCCCGCGGATTAAAGAGTGCCAAAAGCAGTCGTGTAGGCTCAGGTGCAATGGCACAGCGTCAGGAGCAGGAGTTCGATGCAGCAGCTGAGGAAGCTGGCGAGGAGATCGCTCCGGAAAAAGCAATGCCTGATGTCCAAGCGGAAGGTGCGCAGGCAGATGCGGCATCAGAACCGATTGGCGAAGAAGTTCCGCAGGAAGCGGAGAAGAAGGTACAAAACGAGGCTGCCGATTCGTCCTTGGAGACAGAAGAAGAGAGCGAAACCGCACAGAAAGATTCTCTGATGGAAAATGATGCAGAAGCCGGTGAACAGGTGAATCAGGATGCCGTGAAAACAGCGGTTGACCTTCTTGGTGAGCGTGCAGAGGAATATATTGGACTCGAATATATAGCCGCTGAGGAGGAAGCCAATGGTGGTACCAGAAAAGTACCTGACTACACAGAGGAGGGTGAGAAGGCGCTCACAGCAGCGTTTGAAAACGGAAAGGCTGAGCCGTCGATTCTGGCCAAAAAGGGAAAACCTATCTACTATGTGTACTTGACCCGCAAGGGGGGATCCGTTGATAAAGCTACTTTTTATGAAAACGAATATGTAAGTCTGGACAGTATTCCTGCCATGGTTCTGAAAATTTCACATGCGGAGTATGAGGCTGTATTGGAACTCTTCCGCTAAAGGAGGATGAGTATGAAAAAGAGATTTATTGGCATCGCAATTGTAAGCATTGCGCTGTGCCTGAGCGGATGCGGCAACTCGGCCGGCAGTTCTGTTTCCTATTCTGAGGAGACCTATGATCAGGTTGGCAATAGCTACGAAGCAAAGGAAGCGGCCTATGATTCCTATGCGGAAGAAGCTGCAGTGGATGCCGGCGGTTATATGATGGAGGGTGACGCAGCAGATACAGATAACGAGGAGTCGGCACTTCGGGCACAGGACGGTCAAAAGATCGTCTATACGGGAAGCCTGAGTATACAGACCTTGGAATATGATAAATCTGCTGCAAGTATCCGCAGAAAGATCAGGGAGGCCGGCGGCTTTTCTGAGGCGGAGAGTGAGAACGATAATGACTATAACTGGTACAGGCGTTCAACCGGTCCCAGCAGCACCAGAAATCTGAATATAACAGCCAGAATTCCTTCGGAAAAATTTGAATCCTTTATGGATTCTCTCCAAGGCGACGGCAAAGTCATGAACCGCTCTATGAACGCGGAGAACATCAGCCAGGTATATGCCAACAAGGAGACCTACAAGAAAGCGCTGGAGAAGGAACAGGAAAGACTGCTGGCCATGATGGACAAGGCAGTGACGATTGAAGATATGATCGCCGTGGAGTCCAGGCTTTCTGAAGTGGAGAGGCAGCTCAATACCTATAAGACTGACCTCTCAGCCATGGATAAGGATGTTCAGTATTCCACCATCTATATCAGCCTCGAGGAAGTGAAGCGCTATTCTGATGAAACGCCGACAGTAACCTTCCCTGAAAAGGTCAAATATGCCTTTGAAGATGCTATCAATAGCTTCACGGAGTTCTGTGAGGGCATTGTGCTCTTTATCATCCGCTCCTTCCCCTTCCTGATCCTGCTTGCGATCATTATTGTGATTGTGATCAGACTGATCAGAAAGAGACAGGAGAAGAGAATTGCGATGATGTCGGATCCCGAGTATGCCAAGATGGTGAGCGAGAAGGCGAAGGCCAAAGCAAAGGCGGACGCAGCCAAGCGGGATGCCAGAGAGGCGAAGCGCCAGAGCAGGGGCGGACTCTTTGGAAAGAAGAAAAACGATATAGTTCCCTCTACACATGATGTAGCAGAGGAGAAGACGGACACAAAACCGGACGAAAATAGCGGAGAGTAATCCAACTAATGAGGGGCTTGTTGCACTAAGCAAAAGGAGTTGATCCTAAGCTTGTGCAGCAAGCCCCTTCTCGAGTCGACTTTTTGTCATTTACTACAGCTCCTCCCTGCTGTACCCGAGGAAGCCCTCGCCGCGGATTTCCTGGGCGTCGGTGAGGATCATAAAGGCGTCAGGATCGATTCCGGCAACCAGTTCCCGCAGGATGACAGCCTGCTTCTTGGAGACTGCGACCAGAAGGACCGGCCGGTCCTGTCCGGTATACATGCCTGTGCCGGGAAGTCTGGTGACGCCGCGGTTGAGCTCATGCATGATCTGATTTGCAATTTCCTGATGGCGGGGCGAGACGATAAAGGCCGAGTAGGCGTTGCGGAAACCGCTGGTGATGCCATCTGCAACCCGGCTTGTCAGGACCACAGAAATCACTGCATACATGGAGACGTGCACACCGAAGATCCAGACAGATAAGAGGATAACAAGCGCGTCCAAAACCTGCATTAACTTTGCTGTGCTCATATGCGGCAGCGCGCGCTGGATGAGGGCACCCAACGTGTCTGTGCCTCCGGTTGTTGCTTTGCCCAGAAATACAAATCCGAGTCCGGCGCCCAGCAGTGCGCCGCCGACGATGGTTGTAAGAAAAAGGTCATCGCCCAGCAGTGCGTATTCGGGCACGACCAATAGCCACAGGGAGAAGATGATAGATGCAGCGAAGGTGCGCCGCATGAACTTCCAACCCCGGATATGGATGGCAGCCAGGATCAGAGGAACGTTGAGAAGAACGTTGGAGAGCCATGTGGGAATTCCATCGGCGAACTCGGCAGGCACCCAACCGGGCATGAAAGATGCGGTTGCATATTTGATGATGATGGCCAGACCGGTAAAGCCGCCGGGCACCATCTTGGCTGGCGTAAAACATAGGTTGGCGGACAAGGCCATGAGAAGGGTTCCGGTCAAAACCCAGATGTAGTCCCTTCTTCTCTCATATTTGCCGCCAATCTCCATGCGTGTAAGTCCTGCCTGCAGTCTGCGCAGTCTTGTTTTCATTGATTTATACCTCCCTCTAGGCCGCAACTGTAAAGTGGTTTTTGATGGAAAGAAAACGGGTACATTCCTTGAGGAAGTACCCGTTTAATCATCACATATGGATTCTTTTCGCTGTCGAGGCCATTGCTGTCTGAAATTATTATAACGCTCCGCAAAGGGGCGTCAAGCCGACGCATTAGCACGACAAAGTATAGATTCTAGCGTCTGAGAATAACGATTGGCAGTAAAGAGACATCAATCGTGGCGCTGTGTGTAGTCACTGTAGACGTCGGTAAAGAGGGCAGAATGGGGAAGTCTCTCCGTCTTGAGTCCTGCCATGGTCAAGTGGGTGGTGTCCCCGATTCTGGTGGCGCGGAAATGCGCGTAGCCCTTCTGCCGCTCCTCGGAGAAGCACTCTGTGACCGAGGATGTGGGCATACAGAGTGACTGCAGGGGTACAAAGGGGGAGACGTTCCACATGTGAGACAGGAGAACGCAGGTAATGCCAAAGTGGCAGAAGAAGGTGAGAGTATCCTGATTCTCACGCTCCACCCGGTAGTGACGACCATCCCGCACATATCCGTGCTCCGCAAGGAGCTCGTCAAAGGAGGAGATGACGCGGTCGTACACAGGCAGCAGGTCGGAATTGTGAGCGACCAGAGTAGTCCGCCAGTCCTCAAAGTCGGAATAGGTGGGATGCTCGACGTAATAAGAGGGATACATGTCCCAGACGATCCTCTTTTTGTAGGAGCCGTCGGGGAGGGTCTTGAGGTAGTAGGCGTCCTGCAGAAGCGGCACGTCATTGACGTCAACCTGGGCCGGGAATTCCCGCAGCCAGTCCAGCGTCGTGAGGATATCGCCGCAGTTGGCAGCAGCGGCGCGCCCATGTGCGCCGGGAACGGCTCTTCCCAGAGCGATTGCGGCCGTCTCCTGGGATCTGCCAAGAGGAGAGGCGTAGCAGGTTCCCACGTCCATCCTGGGAATCAGTGCGGCCAGGGCTCTCGCTTCCCTGAGTCCAATCTCATTGAGGCAGTCGCCCTGATAATCCGGATCTCCATGCCGGATAAACAATAGTCTCATATAAATCTCCGATCCGGAGCGTTCGCGCTCCACTGGTTTCTTAACAGTCACTGGAAAGCAACAAGATACACTTTGTGTGCGCACTGTAATTGTGCGATAATGAATTAGTACTATTATTGTACTTGATAAGGGCGACAATTGCACTGCCTGTTTGATACAAAACGACTGTTGGATTGGCCGGCAGAAAAGGCCTTTGAGGTTTCATATGAATATAAAGGAAACGAACAACTGGCGCAAAGTCAGAGCCAGACTCTTCAAAATGGTCTCTGTCGGTGTGATCGACGACCCTATCAACCAGGGCTACGACGTGATCAGTACAGGCGCATTGATCATCAATCTGGCGGTCAGCGTGATGGCCACCTTTGATAATCTCAATGCGATGTACGGAGATTTCTTTGTTGTGGCAGAGCAGCTCACCGTTCTTTTTTTTGGCATCGATTATGTGCTGCGTGTCATCACTGCGCCAGAGCTCTATCCAGGAAAGTCACGCGCCGCATCGGTGGCAAAATATTGCTTCTCCGCGGCAGGTGTCATTGACCTTCTATCTTTCTTGCCCTATTGCTTGCCCGTATTCTTCCCGTCTGGAATTGCCGCCTTCAAGATGTTCCGCGTCGTGAGGATCTTGCGTCTTTTCCGTATCAACGCCTATTATGACTCTCTCAACGTGATCACGGAAGTATTGAACAGCAAAAAGCAGCAGCTGTTGTCCTCTGTTTTTATCATCGCAACACTGATGCTGGGCTCCAGCCTCTGTATGTACAGTTTGGAGCACGAGGCGCAGCCCGAGGTCTTTGCTAACGCTTTTTCAGGGATTTGGTGGTCGGCCTCGACTTTGCTCACAGTTGGGTACGGAGACATTTATCCGGTGACGCCGATGGGAAAATTCTTCTCCATCTGTATTACATTTCTGGGCGTCGGCATGGTTGCCATCCCCACCGGTATCATCAGCGCCGGATTTGTGGAACAGTATACCCAGTTCAAACAGATGGGAGAAAGCGGGAAGGAGAGGCAAATTCAGCTTCTGGATTTCATCCTGCTCCCGGAGGACTCTTGGACAGGGAAAACCATTCGGGATCTGGATATGCCGGCCAATACGCTGATTGCGGCAATCCGAAGGGGAAATGACACCATCGTTCCCAGAGGGGATGTCGTGCTCCTGGCAGGAGATAAGATTGTGATCGGCGCAGTGCCTATACGGGGTTCGAATTCCCTTGAGCTCAAGGAAATGAATATTGGGACCAAACACAGCTGGAATGGGTTTGCCATTCGTGAGCTGGATATCTCCCGCAGAGAGTTTATTGTACTCGTCAAGCGGGGCGACAACATGATCGTCCCACGCGGATCACTGATCCTAAGAGAGGGAGATCTTGTCTATCTATATAAGGAACTGAATGAAAAAAGGGCGTGAAGAGGAATCTTCACGCCTTCTTTTATGAGACCATGTTACAGGCCAGGTAGTACGCAGTTGCATTGCAGACCGGGTAGCACGCAGTTGTGTCAGAGAACCGGCAGTATACAGGTGGGTTTATCTACATGCATTTCCATGTCCAAGAGGGCCAGAGACTCATCGGCCCTTGTAAAGCGGAGTGCTGTGATCAGGTCGGAATCCTGATTGGCCACCAGGATATAGTCGTCTGGATGACTAGTTTGGTCTGAGCCGGCTTGCTGCCCAGCCCCGGAAACATCGGCAAAGACATTGAAGTCCCTTGGAGTGATCCCTCCGCAGCTGCAGCGGCTGCAGAAACGCAGAAGACCGTCGCTTTCACAGCGATAAGCAGTGATGCTCTGGTATCCCAGTCTTGTCGAGACGAAGAGATAGGCGCCGTCATCAGAAAAGCGGATGGCGCAGCCGATGCTGCCGTTGTCGGCCATCAGGGGGACCATGAGATCTCCGCTTGAAGGAGCAATTCCATTCTGTTCCGTCGGATCGGGAACCGCTGAGATTGTCTGCACACATTCATACTGCCTCTGCACCTGGTCATAGCAATAGACGAACACGGTATTGGCCATCTCTGTAAGTATATAGAGAAAGTCCGGGTGGGCGTCGCTGAAAGCCAGGTGTCTGGGACCAACACCGTCAGGAAGACGTATACTGCGACCCGTGTCCTTCAGTCGCGCTTCTTTGCGGTCCAGGGTGTAGACATAGACCATATCCAGGCCCAGATCGCATACCAGAACTTCATCCCGCTGCGGATGGAAGGCGGCGAAATGGGCGTGAGGACCTTGCTGGCGGTCCTGAGCATCAAAGCCGACTCCGGTGTACTGCCGGCTGTCGCACTGCGCAAGGATCCTTCCGTCTGGCGCCAGTGTATAGAGGCTGATGCCTCCACTCCCATAATTGGCGCAGACCAGAAATTCCCCCCTGCTGTCCACAGAAAGGTGCGTGGGACCTTTGCCTGCACTGGGCAGGGTGCTGATGATTGTCATGGGATCCCTGCCGATGGCGCTTGCCATGGACAGGCTCTCCCGCAAGGCGTAGACGCAATCCCCATCCGGGGACTTGCCCACTGCATACAGGCAGTCATTTTCCGATGCTGCCAGATAGGTAGGTGATGACAGTCCTTTGACGCTGTATAGGGTCGTAAAGGTACCGCTGTCGAAGTCAGCAAGGCATCGATAGACGGAGGGCTTTGCCGCAACACCGCGGGTGCCAATATAAAAGGGAAAAATGTTCATATGGTTCACCTTTCTACTTCTGCGTTAAACCGCAGCCAGAAGGATCAGCAGTTCCGCGCACTTCTCCACTTCCTGCACAGAGGCGTACTCGAAGCGGCCGTGGAAGTTGTAGCCGCCGGTGCACAGATTGGGGCAGGGAATGCCCATGTAGGTGAGGGCCGCACCATCGGTGCCTCCGCGGATGGGGGACACAATGGGATTGATGCCAAGAGACAGCATGGCCTCTTTGGCCCGTGTGATCAGCTCCATGTGGTCTGCCATAGGAATCGCCATATTGTAATACTGATCGCGGATCACGATGGAGAGTACATCATGGCCTGCAGCAGCGCGGTATCGCTCGTTGATCAGCGCGGCGGCAGCTTCCATGTATTTCTTTCTGGCCGCAAACTTCTCACTGTCGTGGTCGCGAATGATGTATTTAAGCACGGCGTTGTCAGTGCCGCCGACTATATCGACCAGGTAATAGAAGCCCTCATATCCTTCCGTATGCTCGGGACGCTCGCTGACAGGCAGCAGCGCGTTAAATTCCATGCCGATCAGAGCGGCATTGAGCATTGTGTTCTTGGCAGAGCCGGGGTGGACGCTTCTGCCAGCGATCACGATTTTGGCAGAGGCTGCGTTAAAGCACTCATATTCCAGCTCGCCGAGACCGCCGCCGTCCACGGTGTAGGCTTCCTTGGCGCCAAACCGAGCTGTGTCAAAATTCTCCGTGCCCCGTCCAACTTCCTCATCCGGCGTGAAGGCTGCGCAGATTGTGCGGTGTTTGCGCTCCGGGTGGGCGATGTAATATTCAAACAGATTCATGATCTCCGCCACGCCGGACTTGTCGTCTGAGCCAAGGAGCGTTGTGCCGTCCGTTACGATCAGATCCTCGCCGACGTGCTTGTGCAGATTCGGAAAATCGGCGGGGCGAAGCACGATGGCATCGGTCTCGGAATCCGCTTCCCGCAGGACGATATTGCCGCCCTGATAGTTATGCACGATGCGGGGATTTACATTGCAGCCGCTGGCAGCGGGCGACGTATCCATGTGGGCGACAAAACCAATTGCAGGCTCCTCGCCGGGGAGCGTTGCGTAGACGTAGCAATGTTCCGTGTCGTAATAGGCCTCTATGCCCATATCGCACAGCTCGCGGTAGAGAAGCCGCGCGAGGTCATGCTGCTTGTCAGTGGAGGGCTGCGTTACGGATTCCTCGTCGGATTGGGTGTCAATCGCTGCATATCGGAATAATCGGTCAATCAGGTTCTGGTTTGTAATCATGTCTTTTCTCCAAAAGGTGTAAAAATACCAAAGTTCAATAGTGATGTTTGTTACAATCTGTGATTCTTATGATAGCACTGAAGTGGGTGTCGGTGTTATACTAAATGACACTTATGATGGTATGCGTTAAACGACCCCGGTTGCAGAGGCCCTAGAGGGACGAATCGCCATATACAGTGCCTCGCGAGTGGCGCAGCAAACCGCAGAGGCGAGGACTTGGCACTAGGAGAAATTACTATGACCTATAACTTTTTTGCGACTCTGTCGCGGATGAAATATATTGACCGTTGGGCCCTAATGAGAAATGCGCGCACGGAGACGCTCAGCGAACACACACTGGACGTTGCGATCATCGCGCATGCGCTCTGCATCATTGGAAATGTCCGGTATGGCAGGAAACTGGATGCTGACCGGGCGGCGCTGATCGGACTCTATCACGATGCCTCCGAGATCATCACCGGCGATATGCCTACGCCCGTCAAGTACTACAATCGCGATATACGGGACGCCTACAAGGAAGTGGAGCATGTGGCGGAGAGGAGGCTCTTGGAGCAGCTCCCCGAGGACATTCGGGGTGCCTACGCGGAGATCTTTGAAGGCACGGATACAGAGGAAGACAAGTACATGCGAAGGCTTGTGAAGGCAGCAGATAAGCTGTCCGCGCTGATCAAGTGCATGGAAGAGACGGGCGCCGGCAATGGAGAGTTCCGCACTGCACAGATTTCTACTGAGAAATCGGTACAAAAAATGGCAGAGGAACTGCCGGAGGTCAAGGTGTTCCTGGAGGAGTTTCTGCCTCCCTACGGAAGCACACTGGATGAGCTGCTGGGAAGATAGACTTGGAGGATGAAAATGAAAGTTCTTGTTGTTAGCGATTCTCACGGAAGACATGACCTGCTGCGCAAAGCGATCGGTCAGGAAGCGCCGATCGATATGCTGATTCATGCCGGAGATATTGAGGGAGACCTGGAACGGATTCTGGGCCCCAAACGGGAGTACAGCGTCCGCGCCGTGGCCGGCAATATGGATTGGGGATTTGGACTGGAGGCGTCGCTGACATTTGACATGGGCGGCCACAAAGTCTTCCTGACCCATGGCCATCACTACGGCGTGTCTTGGAACATGGCAGGCCTGAGGGAAGCCGCGGAGAATTGCGGCGCGGATGTGGCCATCTTCGGACACACGCACAGGCCTTTCCTGGAAGAGCAGAATGACATTCTGCTTCTCAACCCCGGAAGCGTCTCCAAGCCCCGGCAGGCGGGGCTCAAGAAGACGTATGCGGTTATCACGATCGACGATCAGAGCGGGGAGATGAAGGTGCGCTTCAAGAGCCTGCGCGGCGTGACCGGCTGGGCTTAGAGGCCTTGGAGGCATTAGAGCCCTTAGAGTTCGGCTTTCTTACATTTGAATTTGTTTTCTTACCTGTATTTGCGGCTTTGCCATTCGTTGGCCGGGCCGCTTTTTGATTGCTGGATTTTCCGACTTTCGCAGCGCTTCCGCCTGCGCGGCCGCTATCTTTGCGATCGGATTTTCCGGAAGCTCTGGCGCCGTCCCGGCGCTCCGTCTTTCCAAACGGCCGCGGCGGGATCAGGAACTGCTCGCCGAAGCCGATCAGGTCCTGACGGCCTTCCCGAATGAGCGCTTCTTTGACCAGTGCATAGTTCTGCGGATTGCGGTACTGGATTAATGCTCTCTGCATCGCCTTTTCATGCGGGTCGCGCGGGACGTAGACGGGCTGCATGGTAGAGGGATCGTCGCCCTGCAGCGTCGTCGGGTCGAGCCCCGTGTAGTACATGCAGGTGGAGATGGTGCCCGGCGTCGGGTAGAAGTCCTGGACCTGCTCCGGCATGTAGCCGAGGTCGCGGATGTACTCCGCCAGCGCAATCGCATCCTTCATCGTGCTGCCCGGATGGGAGGACATGAGGTAGGGCACGATATATTGATCCTTGTGGAGCTTTTCGTTCATCTTCTCGAACTCGCGGCAGAAGGCGTTGTAGGTATTTACGTCGGGCTTGCCCATCTTGGAGAGCACGTTGTCGGAGATGTGCTCAGGCGCCACGCGCAGCTGTCCACTGACATGGTACTGGCAGAGCTCGCGCAGGAAGGTCCTGTCCTTGTCAGCCAGCAGATAATCGAAGCGGAAACCGGATCGGACAAACACTTTTTTGACCCCGGGCAGGGCGCGGAGCTTGCGAAGGAGCGCCAGGTAGTCGCTGTGGTCCACCTTGAGATTGGGACAGGGCTTGGGGTAGAGGCAGCGGCGGTGCTTGCAGGCGCCTTTGGTCAGCTGCTTGTCGCAGGCGGGGCGTCGGAACTCCGCGGTGGGGCCGCCGACGTCGTGGATATAGCCCTTGAAATCGGGATCCTGGAGGCAGGTCTTGGCCTCCGCGAGGATGGACGCGTGGCTTCTCGCCTGCACAATGCGGCCCTCGTGAAAGGTCAGGGCGCAGAAATTACAGTCGCCAAAACATCCCCTATTGGACGTCAAACTGAACTTGATTTCAGAGAGCGCCGGAATACCGCCATCCTTCTCGTAAGAGGGATGGTAGGCGCGCATAAAGGGCAGCGCGTAGACGTCGTCCATCTCCTGGGTGGTCAGAGGCTTGGCGGGCGGATTCTGCACGACAAAGAGCTTTCCGTCATAGGCTTCATAGAGCCGCTTGGCCTGGAAAGGATCGGTGTTTTGATGCTGGATGGAAAAGCTGTGGGCGTAGGCGCGCTTGTCCGTCTTCACCTGCTCAAAGTCAGGCAGGCGGATCGCATCGTAGATGCTCTCCTCGTCGCGGGTCTTGTAGACGGTTCCGTCGATATAGGTGATGTCGCGGATATCGAGACCGGAGGCCAGCGCGTCGGCGATCTCTGGAATGCTGTGTTCACCCATTCCATAGGAAATCAGGTCGGCGCCCGAATCAAGAAGAATGGAGCGGCGAACCTTGTCGGACCAGTAGTCGTAGTGGCTCAGCCTTCGCAGACTGGCCTCAATCCCGCCGATGATGATCGGCGTATGCTTGTAAGTCCGGCGGATCAGGTTGCAGTAGACGATGACAGCGTAGTCGGGGCGCTTGCCAATGACGCCACCTGGCGAGTAGGCGTCCTGATGGCGGCGCTTCTTGGCCACCGTATAGTGGTTGACCATGGAGTCCATGTTGCCCGAGGAAACCAGGAAGCCGAGCCGCGGCTCGCCATACTCCTGTATGCTCGCGTCATCGCGCCAGTCGGGCTGGCAGATCAGCGCAACGCTGTACCCGCGCGACTGTAGCAGGCGGCAGATGATCGCAGTGCCAAAGCTCGAATGGTCCACGTACGCGTCGCCGCTGACATAGACAAAGTCGGGCTGCGTGATGCCGTCCGCGAGAAGTTCTGTTCTGGAAAGTGGTAAAAAGCCGTTGGACATGGGTGCTCCTTGGTGGGTCAAAAGATTGCTGATTGGGCAATCGTTCCGAGGTATAATCATTGCAGATACATGTATTCTATCATATTTCGAAGTGGATGAAGATGGTTATGAACGGAAGCGAAATGATTGCAGCGGCCAGACTTATTGCTAAGCTGGCGCATAAGGGACAGAAAGACAAGGCAGGCAGGGACTACTTCACTCACCCGGAAGCAGTAGCGGCTATGCTGGAGACGCCGGAAGAAAAGACCGTTGGCTATCTGCACGACACCGTGGAGGACACCGATGTCACAGTGGAAGAGATTCGAGCTGTATTCGGGGACGAGATCGCAGACGCAGTTGCCCTTATGACGCACGCAGACGGCGTGCCCTACATGGACTACGTAAAAGAGATCGGGAAGAACCCGCTGGCGCGTAAAGTGAAGCTGGCGGATCTGACCCACAACATGGATATAAGCAGGATTCCCAATCCGACGCAGAGGGATTACGACCGAATTGAGAAGAAATATAAGCCGGCGTATGTGTACCTGAAGGGCAGCTTGACTGGGTAGTCGGACATGTTTGACGATCCCTGTGGGGAACAAATCAAGATGACACCAGAGTTGCAACAGGAAATGTCAGTGCTTCTGTCCCCGCCTTTCATTGCGGGATTCATCACATGGCTTGTGACACAGATCGCTATGATCGTTTTCATGATCAGACATAAGCCGAGGAACCGGAAGGTAGAAGAAGCCGTCCGCAGGGGGCATGTGGTTAAGACTTATATTGCAGGAAGGGTATACGAGAAGAACAGACCGGAGGAAGGCACCAAATGGAATTTACAATCACATCTAAGACCAAAGAAAAAGCCCGGAAGAGAAGGATCAAAAACGAGAGCAAATGGGTAGTGCTGAGGTTCATCTCCATAGCATCATTAGTCATATCATTAGTATCAGGTATTACAGGCATCTTTTTTGTCCCATATGAGAGGTATACGCTTGCAGGCGTTCTGGGCGTTCTGTTTTCGGTGTGCCTTGTCCTGTTTTTTGTCTGCCGGTCATTGATAACAAATATGTCATCCCATTGGATCGATGACAGGCTTAACGAGCGGATCTGGGTAGAAAACGGACGTCTCTATCAGTTTATCCAGATGAATTTTGCAGGCGGGCTGAATTATCGGTCAGCAGATGAGCGGGCCAACCTGTATATCATGGATATCGATACGATCCATAATGCAAGGCATGATCCGAAGTCAGGCAGGATCGAGTTCAATGCGCTCGGCGAGGGTATCTTTTATGATGATTACCCGGCCGGCGTGATCAGGGACCGATGGGAGCTCAAGGAAGATTTTGTGGGGATTTTCTACGATTATACTGAGCCGAGCCTGTATGAATATTTGAAATCGGTTGGTGTTAAGTTTTCAGAGGAAACAATCCCGTTTAAGATCAGAGACGCAAGGATTTGAGAGGATGTTTGACAATGAACATTAAAGAATTGAAAAAGGCACTAAGAGCGGCAGGCATTCCCATAGACCACTATAATTTGGACGGCAAAGGCCGCGACGACGAGCGGCTGTGTCTGGTCAAAGAGGACTCCAAATGGGTGGTCTATTACCTGGAAAGGGGAGTTCGTACGACGGAGCTGTTTTTTGACAGCGAGGAAGAGGCGTGCGACTATATCCTCAAGTCATTTCGATAAGAGGGAATGTCAACCGAAAGAAATACTTAGAAAGCAGGACCTGCAATGAATGCTATTAGTAAAGGCATAATTTCATTATCGGATGATCTGGTGATTACTTCTGGGTATACATTCGACCAGTTTCGAGCCACCAGGTATTATAAAGGGCAGAAACCGGAAAGAGTATTCTGGCTTGATGAGAAGTTCATATTTCAAGGGCATTCCTTCATGGCCGGCCTATTCTTCAGAAACGGCGTGATCTATACGCTGTCTCTTCTTTGTTGTGACAGGGAATTTGGCATGGAGGAGGAAGAGAAGAGGAAAGAGCTTCATGACGAGATTTTACTGTCATGGGGGATTGAGCAGTCTGATCAGGAATGGGGTCACATCGAATCAGTGTATGATGGAAGATCAAATATAAGCAGTATTGATATAGTCTATGCGATGTAAAGCTTTGCTGATAAGCACAGTCGCAGCAGGAGGGAAAATGACACAACAACAGATCGCACTTTTGGAATTGGCGCTCGTAGGAGGATTGGGAGCGATACTGTTCATCGCTGGCATACTGATTAGAGTATTCACGGACAGGAAAAATAGCCGGTGCACATCGGAAACAATCGGGAGAGTGATCCGACACTCATTTATGGGCGGTGGGCGGATGACCCCCGTAGTCGAATATGAAGCTGGCGGGGCAAGGTATACATGCCGGAAGAGATTTAATGGAATAATCAAGGTACACAGCACAAGGCTGGATGAACCTGATGCATGGGAAGACGAAAAGGGATATCTGCATGTCAGGACGGGGATCCTGTCGAATATGCGTCAGCTCGCGCAAACGCTATGGCCTGTTGGGTCTGAGATGGAGGTTTACTACGATCCCGATGATTCGGGGACAAGTTACGTTGGCGCTCCGGTCGACAATGCCGTTCTGAGCCGCGTATTTCTTATCGCAGGAGCAGGCATAGTTGCTCTGGGGATCCTGCTGTATTTTCTGATACTGAATTGATGAACAGAACATAGGTGAAGAGCGATGGAAGCCTGAAGGAGATCGGCAAATGAGACTAGAAGAGGTCAAGGAGATCATCAGAGCAGAAGGGTTGGAAGACTATAATATCAACTTAGATCATGAAATAGAAGCTGGTGAAATAGCGATAGCTAAAAAAGACGGAAAGTGGAGAGTCGGTATTGCGGATGAACGGGCGGCGGTAGTCGCACCCTCAATCAGAGAATTTGATTCAGAAGACGAGGCGGTATCTGACTTTTTGTATAGGTTGCGAAGGTTAAACGAGATCAAAGCAATTAGGCATAAACTGTTTGGAACAAACGATGCGATGGTCTGATAGTTGGTGTAGAACGATTGTTGTGAAGAGCATATCCAACAGAGGAGAAAATAACTATGAATATTCAGTGTTTTGGCCCTTTATCAGAAGATGCGATCTGCAAACTTGAGTCAGCTCTTGGCGTAACGCTTCCTGGGAACTATAGAGAGTTTTTGAAAGAAACCGGCGGCGGTATTGTTAAGCAGGACGGAAAAAACAGAATCACGATTCCTTCCATTGGGCAGATTATTGCTGTAGATGTTCTCTTTGGATATGGCGTAGCGCAGAATTCAGATATTCTGTACTGGAATAAGAAGTACAAGGATGAGATGCTGGATGACGCAGTCCTGATCGGCTTTGATGTCCATCAGGGGTTTTTGTTCCTGATCGCGGATGGAGTGGATGCCAGCGTTTACTATTGGGACGATTCGTACGTCTTCGAGGAATCCAACGATGACCAGAATGTGTATCTGCTGGTGAAAGATCTCTCGGAACTTGCTGTCAGTAAATCTTAAGCTGATGTGGGTGAACAAAATGAACTTGTTTGGAAAAAAAGAGATGAAGCATAGCCAAGCGTATACTGACTTCAAAGCACAGCTTAAGGCTACCGGAAGACAGAGAATGGAAGGTTACGATCCAGCCTTGTTTGACAAGATTACGGAGCAAGAGAGAAGCGAAGTTGAGAAGGATATATGGAATCATTTCATGAATAAGAATGATGCCGACCTTTCTGTCCTTATGCCTGCTCTGAAAAACTACGATGGCATTGCTGCCCTGAAAAAGAAGTTGGTGAAATTTACGATCCCGAGCTATGGGAGCGCTGATATTGCACTTGCGCTCTTCGAGGCAACTGAAGAAGAGAAGTATCTGGATATCATCATGGATAATTACCGGGGGCTTGCTGTCAATACACCAATCGCAGCGGGGCTAGCCAGGCTTGCTAAAAAGCCTGGAGTGTATGATCTGTTGGTTGATATATACTTACACGACAAAGACGAGGCAAACCGGGGGCAGGCTATAGTGGGGTTATTGTGGAGAGACGGAAAACTGAATAGTGTCAACGACCCTATGGAGATTGCCGATAAGATTGATCTGATCAAAGCATTCAAGCTGGATTCAGAAGAAGCGGGGAATCAGTAAATGGATACAATAAGAGCGAAGATACTTTTCACAGAACTAAGAGATCACCTGAGAGAATATGGCGGGAAGAATCTGAAATACCAGACAAGGATCACAGAAGATGCGGTCAACGATCTTGCTGATGAATTCCCGGAAGAAGAAAAAGAAAAGGCCGTTAGGGAATATTTTCGCTATCTTTGGCCCGGCGGAAGAGGCGGACTTTCTGACGTCGTACTGTGGGATGAGAACCTTGAAAAAAGGATCGCCCTTAATGAGCCTCTGGCTAGGATCTGCAGGGAGCTTAATAAGCTTATCAAAGAAGCGGATAATTAGGGGAAAGGAATTTGATAAATATGGAGATAGACAAAATAAAAAAGAAATATCAGGGGGACGGCTTTGAAGTAACGGAAGAAAACGGGATCTATCGGATGTCTTGGGAACAAGGTCCGTTTGGCGTCATCAAGGAGTATGAAATATCGAAAGAAAACTTCGAAAAAGCGATGAAATCCAGCGAAGATGCATATGAAGTAAGTGTCTATGCACAAACGGGTTTTGTGGACAAGATGGGCAGAACGGGACAGTTAGCCTCATGCACGGAAGATTAGAACAGTGGACTTCGTGAGAAAGGGAACCAAAATGAAAGCGATTGCACATGATCTGGAAGTACTGATCAAAGAGATGAACGCAGTGGATCAGATGGACGATGATTTGTTCATCCAGTATTTCGAAAAAGAAGAGGCGATGCAGGAGCGGCTGGAAGCGCTTAAAGATGCAAACAAGCTGACGGCAGAAGAATACGCGGAGTACTCGGGAAGGCTTGTGGAGGCGTTTGGCCGGCTCAAAGGAAAGCTGTCATTCTGCAATCTTGGATGAAGGAGAAGGGAATGAAGAGGGAGAGTATGGCGTTTCACCCTGGATTTGACCTGTGGCCAACGAAGGAGCCCTTCGGGTTCGAATATGGGCAAGGCGTTTTCGGACCGGAGCCGGAGATCAGAAGGCTTGATGACATAAGGGCGTCGCTGGCGAATCCGCAGAGCCGGGGACCAGAGGAAATCTATGCGATCGTGATGGACGTGGGTGTCGAGGCCGATAGAGAGGAGATTGTCAGGAGAAACCTCCTTTTCGGTGCCGTGACTTATGCATCTGGCCTGATTGGCCGGGAACCGGTGCGCTCCCAGGGACACATCCATGCGGTGAGCGCGTCCTGCGGATCCTCAACGCCAGAAATTTACGAGATTTGGGACGGGGAAGCGGTGATTTATATCCAGGAATCCGCATCGGACAATCCCGGGAAATGCTATGCGGTTTACGCGCATCCCGGAGACGTCGTCATCGTTCCACCCGGATGCGTGCACGCCGCAGTCAATGCCGGAATCACGAAGAATATGTCTTTCGGCGCCTGGTGTGTGCGGGATTACGGATTTGACTATGACGGGGTGAGACGGCATGGGGGCATTGCATATTTTCCCTATGTGGAAAACGGAAAGCTTGCGTGGCGCAGAAACCCTGCCTATAAAAGCTCCCCTTGTGAGGGAGGAGAGCTTATAATCAAGAATGCGCGGACTTGGGAGGATTTTTCCCTAGAAGCTGATGTGCCGATTTACACGCAATTTCAGAAAGACAAGGACAGATTTCTATTCGTCTCGGACCCGGGGCGCTTCCCAGAGCTGTGGGCGGAGTTCACGCCGTGAGTGACAAAGAAGGCTGCGGTTGCCATAAACGGGGCGTTGTCCCTGCATGGACGGCATTGGGCACAGGGGCTGATTTGCGGAAGATGTACTCCTCCGTGAGTTGATTCCCATGGGGAACAAATCAAGAGAAAGTCTCGCAGTGCCCAATGACCGCAAAAGCAGAGAAAACCCACGGGGAACAAATCAAGTCAACCATGAAACACAAAAAGAAAAGGACTTCGTTTTCCTTCACCCTTCTTGAATCTTGCGGCTAAGCGTATTGAGAACCCTCTTCTTGTCGGCGCTCCACAACGGCGCAACAAGCAGCCGCTTGGGGCCGTCGCCAGTCAGCCGGTGGACGACCGTCTCCGGCGGCAGGCGCTTCAGGCAGTCAACAATCAAATCACAATACGAATCCAATGTAAACAAGGGGAACGGATTGGCCTCATATTCGCGGGCCAGTTCGGTCCCTTTTAGTATGTGCAGAAGCTGGAGCTTGATGCCATCCAGTGTCGGCGTCAAAGAAGAGAGATATTCTACAGTCTCCAGCATATCCTGGTGCGACTCGCCGGGGAGACCCAGGATAACGTGGACGATGACTTCGAGACCATTTTCCTTCAGCTTCTGATACGCATCTTCAAACACCGGAAGTTCATACCCTCGCCGGATGCGCTTTGCCGTCTCCTCATGAATGGTTTGCAGGCCCAGTTCCACCCATACCGGTTTTCCGGATGACAACTGTAGTTCCCGAAGCATCTCTACCATTTCGGGCGGCAGGCAGTCCGGCCTCGTACCGATGTCCAGTGCAACGATCTGCGGATGAGAGATAGCCTCGGTGTAGAGTGCGCGGAGACGGTCCACATTTCCGTAGGTATTGGTGTAGGACTGAAAGTAAGCGATGTAGCGTCGGTCCTCGGGCGCAATAGAGGCAGGAATCTTGGCGTCCACTCGCTTTCTTGCATTTTCAATCTGCTCTTCGATGGGCATAAAGGGCGCAGCAAAATCACCGGAGCCACCTTCGGAACAGAAGGTGCAGCCACCAGTGCCAATGGTTCCGTCCCTGTTAGGGCAGGTACAGCCACTCTGCAGGGAGAGACGGTATACTTTAGTGCCGAAGCGGGCGCGCATGGCATCATTGAAGGAGAGATAGTGCATGAGTGCTCCCTGTTCTGAGGATCTGGCAGAAGCTTTTGATTGAATGGTTTCATGAGCATCATAGCATACCGAATAGGCGTGGAGCAATTTACACATAAAACCCCTTGATTTAGTAGGATATTCTGCTATACTAATCATAGCATATCTGTAGGGTATGAAAAATGACAGAAATCGAGTGTAATTCAATTACATTCAAAGGAACTATACATAACATTCTAAGGAGCAATACATGACTCACAACATTCTTCAAGTAAAGAACCTGCACGTCAGCGTACAGGATAAGGAAATCTTAAAGGGAGTAGATCTCGCGATCGGCACGGGCGAGACGCACGTACTGATGGGCCCCAATGGAGCCGGCAAGTCGACGCTGGGTTTTGCCCTGATGGGAAATCCCCGCTATGAGATCACGGAGGGAGAGATCGTATTTAATGGTCAAAACATAGAGGACGAGCCCGCGGACAAGCGCGCCAGAGCCGGCATGTTCATGTCCTTCCAGAACCCGGTGGAGGTGCCGGGCCTTTCCGTCTCCTCCTTCATCCGCAGCGCGATCGAGCAACGCACAGGCAAGCGCCCGCTCCTCTTCAAGTTCCGCAAGCAACTGGACGCCACGATGGATGCACTTCACATTGAACGGTCCTACGCGGAGCGCGATCTCAACGTGGGTTTCTCGGGCGGTGAGAAGAAAAAGGCGGAGATCCTGCAGCTTCATATGCTGGCTCCGTCGTTGGCCATCCTGGATGAGACGGATTCCGGACTCGATGTAGATGCGGTGCGGATCGTCTCCGAGGGCATCCGCGCTTACCAGGAAGAAAAGAAGGGAAGTCTTCTGATCATCACCCACAATGCTGCAATCCTTGAGTCTCTGCATGTAGACCATACTTATGTAATTGTGGACGGACGGATCAAGGCAGAAGGCGGTGCAGAGCTAATCGAGCAGATCGGCAGGGAAGGATTTGCTGCTTTCGAGGAATAAAACGATATGAGCGAACAGATAAACGATACAAATAAGAACAAAACGAAGAACAATTCCAAAGCCATCGAGAAGACCCAGGTCGCGGACATCGATCGCAGTATCTATGACATCCGAAACGATGGCGCGGACGACTACCGTTTTGACGCAGGTCTTTCCGCGGAGATCGTCGAGCGCCTGTCCAGGGAGAAGAATGACCCCGCATGGATGCGGGAGTTCCGGCTGCGCTCTCTGGAAATCTACAACAATATGGAAGTGCCGGACTGGGGACCGGACATTTCCGGTCTGGATATGGAGCACATTGCCACCTACGTACGCCCCAAGAATAACAAGATGCAGAACAAGTGGGAGGACGTGCCGGAGGAGATTCGCGATACGTTCACGCAGCTGGGCATTCCGGAGGCGGAACACAAGTATCTGGCCGGTGTCGGCGCCCAGTACGACTCTGAGCTGGTATACCACAATGTCCGTAAGGAAGTGGAGGAGCAGGGCGTCGTGTATATGGACTTTGAGGGTGCGTTGCACTCGGAGTATGAGCCCATGATCCGTGAACATTTCATGCATCTGGTGCCCCCCGAGGATCACAAATTTGCGGCGCTTCACGGCGCAGTCTGGTCCGGCGGCTCCTTCGTGTATGTCCCCAAGGGGGTCTCGGTGGAGATTCCACTGCAGTCCTATTTTCGCCTGAATGCCAAGGGGGCAGGGCAGTTTGAGCACACCCTGATTATTGTGGACGAAGGCGCGGACCTGCACTTTATAGAGGGCTGCTCGGCTCCGCGTTACAACGTGGCCAACCTGCATGCCGGCTGTGTAGAGCTCTTCGTCAGAAAGAACGCGCGGCTCCGCTATTCGACCATTGAGAACTGGTCCAAGAACATGTACAACCTCAATACCAAGCGCGCCATCGTCGAAGAGGGCGGCAAGATGGAGTGGGTCTCGGGATCTTTTGGCTCCCATGTATCCTACTTGTATCCGATGACCATCCTGCAGGGTGCCCATTCCCATATGGAATTTACCGGCATTACCTTTGCGGGCAATGGCCAAAACCTTGACACCGGCGCCAAAGTCGTGCACACGGGCGCGGATACGTCATCCTATATCAACACTAAATCCATCTCCAAGGATGGAGGCGTCAGCACCTTCCGAAGTTCGGTGGTCATCGGCCGCAATGCGCGCCGTTCCAAGGCTTCCGTTTCCTGCGAGTCGCTGATGCTGGATTCGATCAGCCGCTCGGACACGATTCCGGCGATGGAGATCTACACGTCGGATGCGGACGTGGGACACGAGGCACAGATCGGACGGATCAGCGACGAGGCTGTTTTCTATCTGATGTCTCGCGGGATCAGCGAGGAGGAAGCCAGAGCCATGATCGTCAGCGGATTTGCGGACAACGTCTCCAAGGAACTTCCGCTGGAATACGCAGTGGAGATGAACAACCTGATCCGGCTGGAGATGAAAGGTTCGATAGGCTGAGCGCTTGGCAAAGCTGGGAGGAAGAAATGGCAATTGCAAATACAAATATAGAAATGACAAGGATCAACCCGCTTGCCGCACCGACCTGGCACAGGCTGAAGGTGAACGACACGCCTGTGCGTCTTGCAGATCCGGCTGACGTCTTGAGGGCTCCGTGCCGGATCGAGGGAAATGCCGGAGAGGGATACTGGACCGGCGAACTGTCTGGGATTCGGACCGGCGCAGGCGAGGCCTTCACAAATTGGATTAGGAATACAGGAATAGAGGCAGTAAGGATCCGTACAGATGAGAACAGTGCACCAGTGCGGATGCACATAGCGCCTGCGGAAACAGCGCATACGGCAGTTCTCCCTGTGGATATCATCGCAGACGACAATAAAGAGCTGACCGTGATCATGGATCTGACCGATGGGCCAAAACCCTGCAGAGGGGCATTGGCTGTGCAGACCCGGATTAAGGCGGGCGCCGGCGCACGCGTGAAGCTGGTGCAGTTGCAGCTGACCCAAAACACAGTGCAGGTTTATACGGATATCGGCGTGGAAGCCGGCGAGAATGCGCATGTTCAAATCGTGCAGCTCTTTGCAGGCGGCGCGGATGTATACGCAGGCAGTGAGATTACCCTGCGAGGAGACGGCAGCAGCAGTCAGGTGTTCATCGGCTATCAGGGGGCAGGAAAAGGAAAACTGGACTTTAACTATAATTCTGTTCACATCGGAAAGAATACAGACAGCAGCATGACCGTCAACGGCGTGTTGCGGGACAGTGCCGAGAAGACCTTCCGTGGCACGATCGATTTTAAGACCGGCTCCTCAGGCGCAGTTGGCGCGGAGACGGAGGACGTGCTGCTCCTTGGCGAAACCGTCGTCAACAAGACGGTGCCCCTGATCCTCTGCGCAGAGGAGGATGTGAAGGGCAGTCATGGGGCTTCCATCGGACAGCTGGATGAGGAGATGCTGTTTTATCTTGGCTCCCGCGGTATTTCCGAGCAGAAGGCAGTGGACCTGATGGCCGGCGCCCGGATCAGCAGAATCGTGCGCGAGATCGGCGACGAGACTGCGGAGAAAATGACAAGAGAATTTCTGGGAATCGATGATGAATGAACCACCGCTATAAGGCAACTGGCCAAAACAGTGCCGGCAGAAAGCAATCCATGCAGCGTCGGGCGATTATGTAATACAAAGGAAACAGGCAGCTATGAATACGAAAATAACGGATCGCATACGAGATGATTTTCCGCTTCTTATAAATACGCAGGAGGCTTATCTGGATAACGCGGCGACTTCACAGAAGCCGCAGTGCGTGATCGATGCGGTGGAGGATTTTTACAGGCGTTCCAATGCCAATCCTCTGCGAGGACTCTATGAACTGAGTTTCCAAGCGACGGATCGATATGAGGCGGCAAGAGAAGCTGTGGCCCGGTTCATTCATGCGGGGGAGAGCGCGGAAATTATTTTTACCCGCAATACGACGGAGAGTCTGAATCTGGTTGCTTACAGCTATGGACTGGCTAACCTACATGAAGGCGATGAGATTGTGGTATCGATTACGGAGCATCACAGCAATATTTTGCCATGGCAGATGGTAGCGGCAAGGACAGGCGCCAAACTCATCTATCTGGAGTGTGAGCCGGACGGGCGCATTACAGACGAATCGATCGAGAGGACGATCACAGAGAAGGCACGTCTCGTGGCGGTAGGAGAAGTCTCCAACGTGACAGGTCGGCGCAATCCTGTGGAGAAGATCATTGCGAAGGCACACAGCGTCGGTGCAGTCACGGTGGTGGACGGCGCGCAGAGCACGCCGCATATGCCGGTGGATGTGCAGGCATTGGACACGGATTTCTTTGCGTTTTCCGGACACAAGCTGCTGGGGCCTATGGGCATCGGCGTCTTGTACGGAAAGAGAGAATTATTGGAGGCCATGCCTCCCTTCCTGACGGGCGGAGAAATGATCCAAACAGTCACAAGGGAAGGTGCAGTATGGGCGGAGCTGCCGCACAAATTTGAGGCGGGCACCGTCAACGCCGCTGATGCGGTGGGCCTTCATGCAGCAATCGACTACATCACAGGACTTGGATTTGAAGCGATCATGGAGCGCGAAGAGGCACTGACGGCACTTGCCATGGAGGGAATGAAGAAGATCCCTCATCTGCAACTGATCGGAAGTGAAGACCCGGCGGAGCATAACGGTATTCTGAATTTTGTCATCGATGGAGTCCATCCACACGACATCAGTGCCATTTTGGACGCGGATGGAATCGATGTAAGGGCCGGTCACCACTGTGCACAGCCACTGCTTAATCATCTGGGATACCGTTCAACAACGAGGGCGAGTCTGATGTTCTATAACACGGAAGAGGAGATCGGGCGGCTTCTTGAGAGCCTCTCGACGGTCCGCAGCAGGATGGGATATAGAGACTGACCTCGACCAGACGACGCACAGCACAAGGGCTTATAAGCCGGCTTTGACATAGGAGAGAATATGAGCAACCGTAGTTTTTATAATGAGATTTTGACCGAACATAACATGCATCCCGATTTCAAGCACCCTCTGCCGGATGCGGATCTGGTGCTGGAGGGCGTCAATCCGACCTGTGGAGACGATATCTTCCTGCGGCTGAAGGTGGATGAGAACGACACGATCGTCGACGGGGCTTATGATGGAGACGGCTGCGCCATCTCTCAGGCCTCCGCAGATATCATGCTGGGACTAATCGTGGGGCGCCCCAGAGAGGAGGCGCTGCATCTGGCGGACATCTTTATCCGCATGATCAAGAAGGAAGCCACAGATGAGGAGATTGAGGAACTTGAGGAGGCGTCTGTACTGCAGGATATTTCCCATATGCCGAGCCGTGTCAAATGTGCGGTTCTGGGCTGGCACACCCTGCAGGAGATCTTTAAGCCGGGCGGCAGGAAGACCGCGGAAGAGAACGCAGTCCGGATGAGGCCTAGAAATTGAGAAAACTAGCTAAAACTAATTAAAAACAGGACTTTAAGAGGCTGCCGGACGGGCAGCCTTTTTGTTACGATTTTTGTTGCCAAAACATTGCTGCGAGTGGTGTCCTTTAGCGTTTAAGCGTGTCTAAAACGGCTTTTAAAGAACATTTGACCATGCACGAAGAACGGGGTACTATCGTAGAAGAAGGAGAGCGATGCTACCATAATCACAACAAAGCAAACACTATTGCAAATAAAGGGAGGTAGCACATGAAAAGACTTATTGCACTTCTTCTGGCAGCAACGATGACCATTTCCCTCGCAGCTTGCGGCGGCTCCGGCTCCGGATCCAGCGCACCTGCACAGGGCGGCACGGCAGCAGAAGAGACTGAGGCGGAAGCACCTGCAGAGACAACCGCAGACGGCTCCGGCAAGACACTTGTCGTCAACATCTGGGACAACAACCAGCTCGAAGGCCTTCGCCAGATCGCAGATGAGTGGTCTGCAAAGACCGGCGTCAAGGTACAGATGAACGTCATCACATGGGTTGAGTACTGGACACTTCTGGAAGCAGGCGCTTCCGGCGGCGAGATGCCCGACGTATTCTGGATGCACATCAACGAAGCACAGAAGTATATGAGAGCAGACATGCTCCTGAATCTGAACGATTATATCGCAAAGGATGACGCGATCGACCTCAACAATTACTATGAAGGCATCGTAGACATCTACAACCTGGATGGCAACCAGTACGCACTGCCCAAGGATCACGACACGATCGCAATGATCTACAACAAGGAGATCTTTGACAAGTACGGCGTTGAGTATCCCAATGACACATGGACATGGGATGACTACGCAGCAGCGGCTGCCAAGATCAGAGAAGCCGGCAAGGATGACGGCGTATACGGCACAGCGATGAACACCAACGACGGCCAGGACGGCTGGTACAACCTGATCTACGGCTGGGGCGGCAAGCTCATCTCTGATGACAACAAGAAATCCGGTATGGATGATCCCAAGACCATCGAAGCTATGACATGGCTGGCAGACAACCTCTTCCCCTCCATGCCTGAGCAGAACCTGATGGCCGACACAGATCCCGACCTCATGTTTATGTCCGGTATCGTAGGCATGATGCTGCAGGGTTCCTGGATGGTCAACACCTTCTACAATGCTGAGCAGAGCGCAAACTACGCATGGGCACAGATTCCTTATCATGACACAAACGGCAACGGCCAGTGTGATGAGGGCGAGAGAGTTTCTCTGTACAACGGACTTGGCTGGGCAGCATCTGCCAACACCAAGTATCCCGATGAGGCATACAGCCTGATCTCCGCATTCTGCTCCGAAGAGGGCCAGAAGAAACAGGCAGAGCTCGGCGTAACTATGGCTGCTTACAAGGGCTGCTCCGATGCATTCGTAGGTGCTTTCGAGGGAATGGACATCTCTCCTTTCCTGACTGTTGAAGAGACAGGCACGCTCATCAAGCACCCCGCTTCCCGTTACACAACCACATGGGAAGGCAACTTCACAACCGGCCTTGTCCCTGCATGGCAGAATCCTCCCACCATGGCAGACGTCTGCAAGCAGATGGCAGATATGATGAACGAGGTTCTCGCAAGCGAGTAATCTAATACACAATTACAACATGGAAGCTTCAAGGGCCTGGGCAAAAGATTGCTCCGGCCCTGGAGCAGTTTAAAAGGAGCATCTGACATGCAGGGGGAAGCCGCATAAAGTCATGTAATAAAGCTGCGGCGAGTCATTTCCATGAATCTGCGTAAGGCTGGGCAATCGATCATGATTGGAGGGCTCAGAAGAGATGAAAGCGGTAGACACAGCCAAGAGAAACAAGCACTATCGATGTCTCGAGTATGATCACGACCAGACAGGTGATATCTGCCTGGTTGCCTGCGGGATGGAACGCTGCGATCCAGGGGTGAATTTTGGCCCAGAGGTGCGTGACTGCTATCATCTACACGCCATACTCTCCGGCACGGGAACGCTGCGGGCAGGCGGCAAGGTCTTTCATCCGCACTTCGGGCAGATGTTCCTTCTCAAGGACAACGAGGAAGTGCAGTACACAGCGGATGTGGAGAATCCCTGGCGCTACTGCTGGGTGACCTACAACGGCACAGACGCCGCGAGGATATCTGAAGAAATCGGATTTACAGATGGCATCTACTGCATTGACACATCGGCGGATGCCCACGATTTCTATGATATGGTCAGGAGGATGCACGAGAAGCCGGAGATGAATTATGTCAACGACTTGCGGCGCAGGGGGATTCTGCTGGAGTTTCTGGCACTGGCCATGGAGATGTCAGAGGCGAGACAACCCAAGCGGATCGTCCGTCATGAATACAGCACAGAGATCTATGTGCAGCGAGCGATCAACTTTATCGATATGAACTACGCCACAATCCGTGTGAGTGACGTGGTTGAGTATATAGGATTTACCAGAAGCTATTTCACAACCATCTTCCGAAAGCATACAGGCGTCTCACCGCAGGAATATCTGCTGCAGTGCCGGTTTAAGAACGGATGCAGACTTTTGACAGAGACCGATTATCCGGTGCAAAGGATTGCCGAACAGGTGGGATATGAAGATCCCCTGGCTTTTTCCAAAGCCTTTAAGAAAATGTATAAAATGAGCCCGACAGCATATAGGGAACAGAACTAACGGACACAGGAGGCCGCACGCATGCGAAGCGATTTTCATTTAACAGCCCCTCCCATGGGATGGAATTCATGGAACACATTCTACGATCAGGTCACAGAGGATCTGATCCGCTCCACAGCCGATGCGATCGTCGACAAGGGACTGGCGAAGGCGGGCTATGAGTATGTCATCATGGACGACTGCTGGAGCCAAAAAAGCAGAGATGAGAAGGGAAGACTGGTCCCGGATTCCGTCAAATTCCCGAACGGAATAAAGGCGGTCGCGGACTATGTACATTCCCGCGGACTGAAGCTTGGCATCTACTCCTGTTGCGGTTTGCACACCTGTGCCGGGTATCCGGGCGGCTTTGAGCATGAATTTGAGGACGCGAAGCAGTTCGCCGAGTGGGGCATCGACTACCTCAAGTATGACAATTGCTATCATCCCGCTACGCTTTCTTCGGAAATGCTGTATAGGAGGATGAATCTGGCCCTTCGAAGCAGCGGCAGAGACATCGTGTTGGCTGCCTGCCAGTGGGGCAGGGACGAAGTGCATCAGTGGATCCGTTCCACGGGCGCCCAGACCTTCCGCTCCACGATCGATATTCAAGACGCATGGAAGTCCATCGAGCAGATCGCCCTTAGCCAGCTTGAGAAACAGCAATACGGCGGAGCGGGCTGCTACAACGACATGGACATCCTGGTGGTCGGCATGCACGGAAAGGGCCTCAATCCGGAGACCTCCATCGGCGGCTGCAATGACACCGAGTATCAGACCCATTTCGCACTGTGGGCCATGATGAATTCTCCGCTGATCATCGGCTGCGACGTCCGCAATATGGACGATGCGACGCGCGCGATCCTGACCAATCCGGACCTTATTGCGATCAACCAGGATCCGGAGTGCCGCAGCTGCCACAAGCTCAGCACCTATGGAAGCCCCGATGCCTTCATCCTTGTCAAGCAGCTCTCCGGCGGAGATATGGCGGTCGGTTTCTTCAATTTTGGCGACAACAATGCGCATGTGGAACTGCACTTCTGGGACATGGGTCTGCCGCTGGCAAGCGGATACGGCCTGGAGTTCCATGACTGTCTGACCGGCGAGGAGCTCGGCGTGCAGAGAGAGAGCTTTGCACAGAAGGTGGAGCCTCACGGATGCAGAGTGTACAGGTGCAGACTCACAGAGGTGTGATCATATGGAACACAACTGCAAACGATGCAATAAACCACTGGAGGGCGATGAGATCGCGCTCTACCGAAAGCTGATCTGGCGGGAGGCAACGGAGTATCTGTGCCTGGAATGCCTCTCCAGGGATCTTTCCTCTTCTCCGGAAAGACTGAGAGATCTGATCCATTATTACAGAACCAAACAAAAGTGCTGCCTGTTTGTGTGAACAGCTGTAATACGTAAAAAACGGGAGTCCTCATAATGAGGGCTCTCGTTTAAAGTGGAGAAAGTGACAGTGTGTAATTATTCTTCTTCGGTTACCAGTTCAGGATGAAGTTCTCCTTCACTCTTTGCTACGACGACAGCAACAGCTGCATCACCGACGATGTTGGGGATAACACGCGCCATGTTCAGAATTCGGTCGATGCCTGCGAGAAGTGCGATGGTCTCAAGAGGCAGATTGACTGCATTGAGAACGATTGTCAGCATAACCAGACCGGACCCGGGAATACCGGCTGTTCCAATGGAAGCGAGAACAGCTGTGACCATGACCATAACCTGCTGTGCCATAGTGAGGTGAATGCCGAATACCTGTGAAGCAAAGATAACAGCAACAGCTTCATAGATCGCGGTTCCGTTCATGTTCATGACAGCGCCGAAGGGGATGACAAAGTCCGCGATTTTCTCACTGACACCGAGTTTCTTGGTGCACTTGAGATTGAGCGGGATTGTAGCAACACTGGAGCAGGTGGCAAAAACGAAGAGGATTGCTTCTTTCATGGTCTTAAAGAATTTGACCGGGCTGATTCCTCCGTAAAGACCAACCATAATGCCGCCCTGGACAAAGATGGTGAACAAGAAGCAGGTCAGGTAACAGGCAGCAATAGTCTTGAGGTAAGGAAGCATGACATCCATGCCATATTTACCGACAATGTCAGCCATCAGTCCGAATACGCCATAAGGGGTGAATTCAAGGACGATATTGGTGATCTCTTTCCAGGCCTCTGTCCATGCGCGGAAGAAATTCAGGACCGGCGCGCCTTTGTCGCCGAGCTTGATCAGAGCAAAACCAAGAAGCAGCGCGAAGAAGATGATCTGCAGCAGGTTCTGGGTGCTCAGTGCATTGAAGGGGTTAGTGGGAATGATATTCATCAGCGTCTCGGAAACACTCGGAATCTCGCTTGCGTCATAAGGCGTCGAGGATTCCATGACAAAACCGGCGCCAATCTGCATAACATTGCAGAGGACAAGACCAATTGCCACAGCGACTGCAGTTCCTGCCAGAAACAGGCCCAGTGTTTTGCCGCCGATCTTTCCGAGTGTCTTGAAATCTTTGACGTCCGCAGCTGCACAGATCAGAAGGCCCAATACAAGGGGCGCGACTACCATTGTCAGCAGACGGGTCAAAATAGTGCCCAGGAATGCTACGGCACTGGCTTTTTCGCCCAGAACGACACCGGCGATGATGCCGAGAATAAATCCCACCATTATTCTTGTAAACAGACTCAGACTATTCCACTTCTTAAACAGATTCAATTTATTTCCCTCCTATACAAATAACCATATGTTTTGATCAATCATCCGATGTTGTTATACAAACCTGCAGACGTGATCGACCGCGATGTCTGAGAAGCCGTACGCTTCGGCTTTGGTCATTTTTCCGTTGCAGATATCCTTAATCGTATACACCATTTCTCTGCCCATTTCCTGATAGGTCTTTTCTCCGCGGACAATGGGACTCAGATCGATATCCATGTTGTCTTCCATCCAGGAGTAAGTCCTGCCGTTTGCGGTGACTTTCAGGACCGGAACGATTGCATTGCCGGTAGGCGTTCCGCGTCCGGTTGTGAAGATGACTGCCTGACAGCCGGCTGCTACCATGGAGGTTACAGAAGAGATATCATAGCCCGCCGTGTCCATGACGATCGCACCGGTCTTAGTGGGACGTTGTGCCTGCTCAAGAACCTCGTTGATGGGGCGTGTGCCGCCCTTTCGAATGCATCCAAGACTCTTCTCATCGAGTGTGGAGAGTCCGCCGGCTTTGTTGCCGGGGGTGGGCTGACCTGCACGACAGTCCTGACCGGCTGCTTCGAGATGTTCCTCATATGCCTTGCAGACATCGATGATCTGATTCTGGATCGCGGGTGATGCCGCTCTTTTGGCAAGGACGTGTTCGCCTCCGATCCACTCGATGGATTCGCTCATCATGGAAGTGGCGCCCATGTCGACGAGGATGTCGCTCAGCTCGCCGACGGCAGGATTGCTGGCAATTCCAGAAGTCGCGTCGGAACCGCCGCATTCGATGCCGAGGAAGAAGTCAGAGACGTCGAAAAGCTCTTTCTGCTGCATAGCCGCTTCCGCTGCCATATCCCTTGCAGCGCGAACGGCTTTTTCGATAGTCTTGAGCGTACCGCCCTCGTCCTGGATGCCAAAAGATACAACAGGCTTGCTGGTCATTGCCTGAATCTTTTCTTTAAGTTTGAGATGGGGCACTGTCTCACAGCCGAGGCCGATGATCACAACGCCGTATACGTTTGGATTGCAGGCAAATCCGGTGAGAACCTTCTGGCTCATCTCGGTGTTTGCGGCCACATCGGAACATCCGGTATTGAAGACAATGTTCACAGCGCCGCGCACCTGGCTTGCCACGATACGGCTGCTCTCACTGCCGCAGGCGCAAGTGGGAAGGATCAACACGTGATTGCGGATACCGGGTCTTCCCTCCGCTCGCCTGTATCCCCAGAATTTGAAGCCCTTAAGATCAGAGGCGCCCTGGGACTGTTTTGCGCACATGACAAAGTCGTCGCCGGCTTTTTCACTCTCATAGTCTCTGGGAACACTGAAGAGATTGTTGTGGGAGACCCAATGGCCTCTGGCGATTGGCTCAGAAGTGCGTCCGAGACTCTCATCATATTTGATGACTTCTCCGCCTTCGGGAATATCGACGAGGGCGATCTTGTGGCAATAGGGAATGTTTTCTTCAGCGGTCAGCGTATAGACCTCGTTTCCTTTGCGATACATAACCTGGGAACCTGCGGGGACATCCGCTACACAGGTGACGACATTATCGGTTTCGCCCATAAGTAATGCATTGATTTCCATGAGTATTTCTCCTTTCGGAGCCGCAGCTCCCTTTCAGTTCTGTCTGTAATAAATCCATAATGAATATTTTGCAGTGCTATCAATTCTCTATAGCCGGCCGGTTTGCTTTCTTATGAATCCACTTTAACACCTGCAAAACATAATTGGAAATTTATATAAATTATATAACTATAAGTAAAATTGATGATTGCCAAACAATGTGATAGAATGGAAACGGGCAGAATTGTGCAGACAAGACAGAAGTGTTTAAGGTGTGGAGACAGGTGATAGCAAAATGCAGCAGGAACTGGAATATGTCTATGAAGTGTATCGAGAGAAGAATTTTACGAGGGCAGCGGAGAAGCTTTATATCACACAGCCGGCGCTGAGCATGGCGATTCAGAAAGTGGAGGAAAAGCTGGGAATGCCGATCTTTGATCGGAGTTCCAGGCCTCTCACACTGACAGAAGCCGGAGAGGCGTATCTGCAGCATATTCTGAGTGTGCAACAGCTTGAGACAGAGTTGAGCCAGCAGATTCAGGATATTAAGGAGCTGGATACGGGTAAGATCACGATCGGCGGTTCTCACTATCTCAATGCTTATATCCTTCCGCCGGTCCTTGCCGGCTTTATGGCCCAGTATCCCAAAGTCGAGGTTATTCTGAGGGAAGCCAGTTCTGCGGAACTGGCGGAGAAGCTTGGAAAGCAGGAGATCGATCTGACATTCCACTGCAGTCCGGAATTCATACGGGACTTTGAGAGGTACCCTGCCTTTAAAGACCATATTCTGCTTGCTGTACCGAAGAAAATGGATTGCTATGCATCAGAAACGGCAGGCCCGGGCGCGGCACTTTCAGCAGAAGAAGTGGTGCGGGGAAAGCATCTGGAAGAAGACTGTCCGGCAGTTTCGCTTTCGGAATTTAAGAAGCTGCCCTTTATTCTGTTGTCGAAAGGCAACAATCTGTATGAGAGAAGCATACAGATGTTTGAAGAAGCCGGATTCTCACCCGGGACGAAGATGAACCTGTCTCAGCTGGTGACAGCTTACCACCTTGCTGACGCAGGAATCGGAGCGACTTTTGTGAGTGACCGGGAGGCAAGCGCACGTATGGATGGCCTCAACTATTATCGGATTGACTCTGCTCTGACAGAGAGGCAGTTCTATATTTTGCTCCCCAAACGGAAATATGTGTCGACGGCAGCACGTAAGTTCATTACGTATTTCCAAGAGTATGCTGCGCAGCGCTGACTGCCTGTTGGAAAGCAGAATACTTCACATAAAACCCGTGTGATCTGATCCAACAATACGAGGAAATGATATAATGTACAAAAAAATATGATAGGAGATTGAGATGGAAACCGATAAGAATACAATGAATGAATTGGAAAAGGAGGTACCCCAGGTGCCGGAGCCTAAGGCAGATGCGGAGACAGCATCGCCCGAAGCGCAGCCTGCAGGAGTTACCGCTATGGAGAGTTCTATTCAGCCGGAGAGCCCCATTGCCGATCCTCAGCAGCCTGGAACAAATGGAGCGTTACCTTCACAGCCGGAACCGCCCGTCGGCGGAAAAGTGAAGAAAGGCTTTCTTCGCGCTTGCGGAAGCTGGACGGATATAATTCCGATTGCGGCCATGCTCTCCGTGATCATGATCCTATTTGGTGACTTAGTGAGTACCCTTCTGGATCGAAACGTGATCCCGGCACGCGAAATCGCAATGCGGCTTCTGGGTGATGAAGGCAGTGTGGAATTCTTGCTGCAGTATTTTGAATTCTTTGGAATCTGGCTTGTCTTCATGCTGATCATTTTGGTCTTTAGGGACAACCGGCCCATGTGGAAAGCCTATCTCTACAATGGGCACGGCAACAACCTCAAGGCGATTCCGGCAGGCATTGCGCTTGGTTTTGGCATGAATGGATTCTGTATCCTCATGTCCTGCATTATGGGGGATATCAAGCTCTCCTTTAATCGATTCCAGCCGCTGGTGTTCTTCGCCTTTCTGCTGTGCGTGATGATCCAGTCAGGCGCGGAAGAGATCGTGGACAGGTGTTATCTCTATCAGAAGCTGCGCAGACGGTATCGCTGGCCGGCAATCGCCGTGATCGTAAACGCACTGGTATTCATGGCGCTGCACATGGGAAATCCCGGCGTGACCATGCTCGGCCTTTTGCAGGTGTTTCTGATCGGCGTTTTGTTCTCGCTTATCGTTTACTACTGGGATAGCCTCTGGACCGTGATCTGGGCGCACACCGCCTGGAACTTCTCCCAGAGCATTGTGTTCGGACTCCCCAACAGCGGTATTGTGTCCAGCTATTCTGTCTTCAAACTGGAGGCGGCGTCCGCACGGGACGGCATTTTCTACAACACAAGCTTTGGCGTCGAGGGAAGCCTTGGCGCGAACGTGCTCATTGGCATCGCAATCGTCGTGGTTCTGATCTACGGCCTTGTGACCAAACGCGGCGAGAGAGTGGACTTATGGGAGGAAATGGAGAATCGCGACGAAGGCCGGAAGCACATCTGGGAAGCCGTCGTGCTGACCATTATTATGGTGGCAGTTCTAGCAGCAGGCATTTTCGCAGCACGGTGGATCAATGAGCACGCGGATGAGATTCAGCAGATCACGGAAGAACTCGAGCAGGTTCAGGCGGAAGAGCAGAATTCGGAAGGCCAGATCACAGACGAGCAAACAGAGCAGAATCCTGATGGCCAGAGTACGGAGCAGCCGGTGGCACAGCCTGCAGAGCAGCCTGCGACTGTTGAGCCGGAGGCGGAGAGCCCTGCAGTGGAGACTCCTGCAGTGGAACAGCCAGCGACCGTAGAGCCGGGGAACCCTGCTGCAGAAACTCCTGCAGCGGAAGAACCGGGCGCTGCAAAGCCTGCCTCCGAAGCGCCGGCGGTAGAACAGCCGGTGATTGAGGGACAGGGCGGACTATAATGAATTGCTAATCAAGAAAAGGAGCATGTCGCTTGCTGCGACATGCTCCTTTTTAAGTAGTCCCGTACAATACAGCACCCCGAGACCCAAATACGTGGTCTTCCGGGGTGCTTTTCAGTTATAATAAATATATTCGATGATCGAAAACCTGTAGCGGAAGGAGAAGAGACAGTATGACAGAAAAACTTCAGTGGATCAGAGAACCGGCAAACTACAAGATTGCAGAGGATCGCATTGAGATCACCACGGAACCCCATACCGATTTGTGGCAGCGGACCTATTACCACTTCCGCAATGATAATGCGCCGGCGCTTCAGATGGAGACAGAAGACAAGTTCTTCTCATTTATTGTAAAGACAGATTTCACACAGAGCCATCACCGATTCGATCAGTGTGGAATTGTTATGTATCTGGACTCGGAAAACTGGCTCAAGGGATCTGTGGAGTATGAGAATGAGAGCTTCCAGCATCTCGGGTCAGTGGTAACCAATCACGGCTACTCGGACTGGGCGACAACTGCCATCCCGGCGGATGTTAAGATCATGTGGTATCGCTTCAGCCGCAGAGAGGATGATTACTGCATTGAATGCTCGCAGGACGGCGAGAACTTCACACAGATGCGCGTCTGCCATATGTGGGAAGGCGCAGGTAAGATCCGCTTTGGCATTTACGCCTGCAGCCCGGAGGATTCCAGTTTCACCGCGGTATTTACGAATATGAAGATCACAGAGTGCGCTTGGAAAGCACACGACGGACAGAAGCCGGACGAAGAGTAATCTTTTGGCGACTATGTAGCAAAAGGGATTCCGATCCATTTACTTCTTTCAGTAGATGGGCTGAATCCTGCACAAACAGTATGAGGTGTTTTATGAACAGCAATCAGGAAATGGACGAAATACTCACCGAAATACAGGCGGACGAAAACGTCCAGAAAATGAAACAGTTTATCCAGCACGGGAATGTCTCTACGTATGAGCATTGCCAAAATGTGGCGAAGCTGAGCTACTCCATAGACAAACGCTTGTCGCTCCACTCGGACCTGAAGGTTCTGCTGACAGGTGCTATGCTTCATGATTTCTATCTGTACGACTGGCACGAAGAAGGTGACGGATCGCATCACCTTCATGGCTTCACGCACGCGAAGAGAGCATGCGACAATGCGAAAGAGTGTTTTCTAATCGACGAGGAAACCAGCCATGTGATCTACTCTCACATGTGGCCGTTGAATCTGGAGAGGATCCCAAAGTCCAGAGAGGCATGGATCGTCTGCCTTGCCGATAAATATGTTTCGCTCAAGGAATCTCTCTTTAGAAGGTCCGAGATCGGGATGAGCACAGGAAGACGAAACTATGAATGCAATCAATAAAACCACAGGATCAGACAGCGCTGTCAGCATCTACGGCACTTCCAAGCCTTTGCTGGAAGAGACGATGCAGATGGTGCTTCGTGAAATAACAAAAATCCGAAACGAGATGACGGAGGAGCTGGGAATGGATCCCATTGAGCACCTTCTGGGCCGGATTAAGTCGGAAGAGAGTATGCGGGAGAAATGCAGACGAAAAGGCCTTCCCGAGACGCCCGAATCAGCGCTGGAGAAGATCCACGATGCGATCGGCCTGCGCGTGGTCTGCGCTTTTCTTGACGACGTATATACGATCCGGGACCGGCTGCTGGCGCTGCCTCGCATTCGCCTGGTCGAGGAAAAGGATTATATTCGCCATGTGAAGCCCAACGGATACCGCAGTTTTCACATGATCATTATTGTCGATGAAAAGATTTACGCTGAGATTCAGCTGCGAACCATATCCATGGATACCTGGGCGGCGCTGGAGCATCATCTCAAGTACAAAAAAGAGATTGGAGGCAATACCGCTCTCATTTCAGCCGAGCTCAAGCGCTGCGCGGATGAACTGGCATCCACAGATTCTTCCATGCAGACGCTGCGTGACATGATTCAGGAGCTGCGCTGACCCTGTAATGGTTGGGGGGAGACTATAGTATGAAAGTATTAATTGCGGAAGACACGACCGATCTCAATCGCGTTGTGACGGTAATGCTGCAGAAATTCGGATATGACGTGGACAGTGTTTACGACGGACAGGCTGCACTGGACCAGTTGGAACTAAACGGCTACGATGCGGTGATCCTGGATATCATGATGCCCAAGATGGATGGTATCACCGCACTCAAGAACATGCGCAGCCGGGGAATCAACGTTCCGGTCCTGATGCTGACAGCCAAGTCGGAAGTGGACGACCGTGTTGCCGGGCTGGACGCCGGCGCAGACGACTACCTTCCCAAGCCCTTCGCCATGAAGGAACTTCTCGCGCGCGTCAACGCCATGACCAGGAGAAAGACCAAGTATTCTGGCAGCCTTGTGACCTACGCGGACTTCTCCCTCAACACGGACACGCTGGAGCTGGCTGCGGAGAACAGCGTGCGCCTCTCCATGAAGGAGTGCGAGCTGCTCCATCTGTTCGCACTGCATGGCGGGAAAGAGCTGACGACGGACTATATTCTGGAACATGTCTGGAGAGGTGACGATTCTGCCGATGAGAGCACGGTCTATCTTTACGCCAAATATCTGAAGAGAAAGCTTGCGGGCATCGGATCGGCAGCAGGAATTACAGGTGAGCGAAGCGGAGCGTATATGCTGGTGTCAAAATAGTGCAGCAGGCACCCGGCCTGCAGACAGGATCATGACATATGACAGAACATGAAATCAAAAGAATCCGGAACCGGTTCATCATGACGTCTACGCTGACGCTCTTTTGCGTCATGCTGATCATGGGCGGCTTTATCTATCTTTTCGGCACGATCACGATCCGCAATGAGGCGCAGCAGATCATGCGCTACATCGCGGAGAACGATGGTGATTTGCCGAAGCCGGATGCGATTCAGAACAATGATGAGGAGTCTCAAGGCAGCGATACAGATTCGGGCGATGAGCACGATAATTCCTTTACGGAGACCATGGAGTGGAGTCTGCAGAGCATTTTCGGCGTGGGGGACTTTTTCGGTGAGACGCCGGATTCCTACTACACAACGCGCTATTTTGCCGTACTGTTTGATGAGAACGAGACGGTCTCGGTGATCAAGACAAGCCATATTGCGTATATTGACGAGGAGCAGGCAGAAGAGTATGCGCGGATCGCGCTGGACAGACCCTTTCGTTTTGGAAATTTCGGAAGGTATTATTACTACTGCGCGGACAGAGAGAGCGGCGGCACGATCGTCGTTTACCTGGACCGAACTGAGCAGCTGAGCCTCATGCGCCGCGTTCTCATTTCGGTGCTTTCCATACTGGGATTTGGAACATTCCTGTCCTTCTTCATCATGCGCCTCCTTTCCAAAGGCTTCGTGCGCACGGAAATGGAGAACGTGGAGAAGCAGAAGCAGTTCATCACCAACGCCAGCCACGAACTCAAGACGCCGCTAGCGGTGATCAAAGCCAACACGGAAATGCAGGAGATGATGGACGGCGAGTCGGAATGGTCCCAGTCGACGCTGCGGCAGGTGGACCGGATGACAGGACTCATCGGAAACCTTGTGCAGATCGCACGCGCACAGGAAATGACAGACGGGGAACTTGCGCCGACTGACATTGCGGCGGCTGTATCAGAGACAGCGGATTCTTTTGCTCCCGTGGCCGCAAGCGATGGCAAAAAGCTGGAGAAAGAGATTCCCGATTCACTGGTTATAAAGTCCAGTGACAGTAGCATGCGCCAGCTGACATCGCTTCTTGTTGACAACGCCATCAAGTACTGCGATGACGGCGGCACTATCAAAGTTGAGCTTGCACGCAGCAGGAGAGGGGCGGTGCTCACTGTCTCAAACGATTATGCGGAAGGCGCAAACGTGGACTATACACGCTTTTTTGAACGGTTTTACAGACAGGACGAGGCGCACACCATATCGGCGGGCACTGTGACGGGCAGTAGTGAAGGCAGTTCAGGAGAGCGCACAGGCAAAAGCGGATATGGAATCGGCCTTTCCATAGCTGAATCGCTGGTCAAGTCGATGAAGGGGAGTATTGATGTTTCCTGGGATAAGGGGAGAATCCTCTTTACCTGCAAGTTCTAAGATGGCATTCCCATGCTCATCAAAACCATGTCTCCGATAAAAACAGAACAATCTTGACCCGATGTCAGAGCGTATGTATAATGAATATGCTGACATTGTGTCAGAAATGCATGGAATGATGAGAAATATAAGAGGAACTGATTTAGGAGGAAAAGACAAATGGCTGAAAAGATTGTACAGACCGCAGGAAGGAACCAGCTTGGTGAATTCGCTCCAATGTTTGCGCATCTCAACGATGACGTGCTCTTCGGTGAAGTATGGAACGAGGAAGCGATTGATGTAAAGACGAAGTGCATCATCACTGTCGTGTCCCTGATGGCTTCCGGCATTACGGATTCATCCCTGTCCTATCATCTGCAGAATGCGAAAGCGCATGGCGTGACGAAGGAAGAGATTGCCGCCATCATTACCCATGCCACGATGTATGTGGGATGGCCGAAGGGCTGGGCGGTATTCCGTCTGGCAAAGGAAGTATGGAACGAGGAGACACCGGCGCTGACGGAAAAGGACAGATACCAGAACACTATCTTCTTCCCAATCGGAGCTCCGAATGATGCTTATGCGCAGTATTTTGTCGGCCAGAGCTATCTTGCTCCTGTCTCCACGGAACAGGTTTCTATCTTCAACGTGACTTTTGAACCCGGATGCCGCAACAATTGGCATATCCATCATGCAAAAAGCGGCGGCGGACAGATGCTGATCTGCGTCGGCGGCAGAGGATACTATCAGGAGTGGGAGAAGGATCCGGTGGAGATGACACCCGGTACCGTGATCAACATCCCGGCCAATGTGAAGCACTGGCATGGCGCGGCGCCTGACTCCTGGTTCTCACATCTGGCCATTGAAGTGGCTGGTGAAGAAACCAGTGCGGAGTGGCTGGAAGCAGTGTCTGAGGAAGACTACAGCAAACTGAAGTAAGGGAAGACGGCAGAAGCTTTCTTCATGGCTTACCAGGTCACGGGGGAGATGGCGCATGAATGGATCGGCATGGGGATGACGGTTCTTGTGATCATCCACCAGATCCTGAACCGGAAATGGTACGGTGCACTTTTCAAGGGAAAATATAATCCTTATCGCAGTATTTCGACTGTTCTGAATATCTTGCTCCCGGCAATGACCGCAGGCTTGAAACTGACGGACCGGACCAAAACGATCCTGGCCTGTATCTTTACCTGCATCGGCGGCGCAGGCCTTTGGCTGTTCCTGCGAAATGACATGCCAAACTATCTGTTTTTCCAAGTGCCGTTTGCGTTTCTGGACTATGATAAGGCCGGATGGCAGGTGCTTCTTGAAAACCTGCTGATGCTGTCTTTCTGGGCGTTTATCGGAATGCAGACAGCACTGATCTGCAGGAATGCAGCCGGAAAAGTGTGATAGGGTGAGTTACATAATTCGATCCGGGAGAGGAATAAGACGAAGGATAAATCATGAGAGACAGCATGCAATCAGCAAGCAACGCACTTAAGAATACCGTGGCTGAGAAGTGCAAGAAGATGGGACCTGAATATGTATTTGCCGAGAGAGTAAGGAGACTCTTCGGGGCCAATGACGAGGTGCGGGACTCGGGTCTGACCGAGCCCATGGACGTTGATAAAAGAAAGGACCTGGCGTATGGGGATGATCCCGAGCAGGTCCTTGATCTCTACTTTCCGTCTGGCACGAACGGCCCGCTTCCGACCATTGTGAGCGTACACGGCGGCGGGTATGTCTACGGCGACAAGAATCTCTACCGCTTTTACTGTATGAGCCTTTCACAGAGGGGATTTGCGGTCGTCAACTTTTCCTATCGCCTTGCGCCAAAATACAGATTCCCGGCGCAGCTTGAAGACGTCAACGCCGCTATGCAGTTTGTCTGTACGCATGCGAACGAGTATTTCATCGATCCGCACAACATCTTCTTTGTGGGAGATTCAGCGGGTGCCCAGATGGCCAGCCAGTATCTGGCGGCGGTGACAAATCCCGCGTACGCAGCGCTTCTGGGGCTTGCGATCCCGAAGTTTGCGGTCAGAGCCTGCGCGCTCAACTGCGGATTCTATATTCCGGACCCGCACAAGGACAAGATGCTGCTCAAGTGCTATTTGCAGGACGCTGCACAAGTAAACGCGGAAGCGATGAACATAGCAGCGAATATTACGGCTGATTATCCGCCGTCGTTTGTCATGACATCAAACGGTGATTTTCTGAGGGAGAGGGCGAAGCCGTTCATCGATCTTTTGACAACGAAGGGCGTGGAAGCGGAGTATCACGAGTACAGTCCGACAGACAAGAAGCTGGGCCATGTATTTCACTGCAACATGAAAGAGCCCTATGCAAAAATCTGCAATGATGAGGAGTGTGCATTCTTTGCAGCCCATGTCATGAGATAATAGGATTGTAAAGGACAGCTGACTGAACAAGGAGAAAGAGGGCTTGCAGAAGGAAGAAAAAAAGGTAGAGTATCTGGAACTGATCTATGATCTGATTTTTGTCTATATTATCGGACGGAACAATGCGTTATTGCGGAATGTGGAAGGAGGATTCGTCACAGGATCCACATTCCTGGTCTATGTGTTCTGTACGCTTGCGGTGATTCAGATTTGGAATTTCAGCACCTACTATATCAATATGCATGGGCGAAATGGTCTGCGGGATCATATTGCCCTATTGCTGAATATGTATCTTCTCTATTATCTCGGCGAGGGGATCGGACCGCATTGGGACAGCTATCAGAAGAAGTTTCACTTTGCATGGGCGCTGATCCTGATTAATCTCGGCATTCAATATGCTATTGAACTTCGCGAACATAGAGGACATCCGATGGAGGAGCGGTCCATCAAGCGCATGATGCTGGTTCTCTTCGTAGAAGCGGCCATGGTGCTTGCCGTCCTGCCTGTATATGAGAAAACGGGCATATTTCTTGCCGGCGCACCGATTTTATATGGCATTGCGATGACTCGCATTTTCTCCGACGAGAATAAGGCGGAGATGGTAGACTTTACCCATCTGTCAGAGAGGGCCATGCTGTATGTGGTCTTTACATTTGGAGAGATGATCATTGTCATTGCTTCCTATTTTGATGAAGCTTTCACAGTGAATTCTGTTTACTTCTCCGCGATGTGCTTCCTGGTCGTGGTGGGACTTTTCCTCTGCTATGAAGTGCTGTATGACCGGATTATTGATCGCGAGAAGAAGACGGCAGGGATCAATTACATGATCATTCACATTTTCCTGATATTCGCTATGAATATCATCACTGCGTCGCTGGAGTTCATGCGTGATGAAAAGGTTCTCTTGTGGCCCAAGATCCTGTTTTTGATCGGCTCATTGCTGCTGTACTTTTTCTGCCTGTTTGCGCTGCAGCTGTATGCGAAGCCTGCGCTTAGGTTATGCCGGCGCTTTATTGGCCCTGTAATTGTGACGACAATCGTGTTTGTGGCAGCGATGATTCTGCTGCGTGATAATATGCGGATCAATATCATGATATCGGTCCTGTATGTCTTCACTGTATTTGTGGAAATCTGGCGATACAGCCGGCCGAGCTGTGCGTAAAGCCCGCACAGTGTGCGATAGGGAAGCACGATGGAACCATGTGGAACTGCGTGATGCAATCCATACAGACAAGCTGAATGAAACAGGAAGACCTCAGAGGTATGGAAACCTCTGAGGTCTTTGCATGTTATTGGGGAGTTGGATCATCCCTTGCTGCGGCTGTATCCGCCTGGACAATCCTGCTTTAGGATTTGCTCTCCACTTTTACTCTGCCGCGGTGAATGCTGTCCTTAAAGAACTCCTTGACGGAGCAGCCGGCGCGGCCGGAGGACGCGCATGCGCAGGCACATGCACAGCTGGACGCGCATGCGCAGCTGGATGCACAGGAAGAAGCGCAGGAGGACGCACAGGAGGAGCGTGATCTGGACCCACTGGAACGACTGGAGCCGCCACCGGAGCGTCTGGATCCACCGGAATGGTAAACAGGGACATTGATCACGTTTACATGGATGTAGGTGTTGGGGTCGCTGCCGTAATGGTATGTACCGGCTTTGCTGTAATTTCTGGGCTTGTCCAGATCCTTTTCTTCAATGATTTCCTTGCTCTTGATCATACTGCGTCCGCAATAGGGGCAGTTGTCCTTGCCCTCGACGCGTCCCGCGCCGCAGCTGGGGCAGGTCTCGTAATACTCGATCTTGGTGCGGACGATCTTCTTCTCGGTGCCGTCCGCGGATTCTCCGAATCCGAATCCGCTGAAGATCCACCGGAAGAACTTAAAGATCATATAGCAGGGAACGCCGATCATGACAAAGAACGCAATGAGGCCGAGTATGATCGTGAACCAGTCGTCCTCCTCATTGGTGTAGTAGTCCCCACCGCCACCGTAGTCGTCTCCGCCGCCGTAGTCATCTCCACTGGAAGACTGCCGGTCTACGGAGAAGGCGAAGGCGTCATTGGGATACGCGACTGTGATCGAATACCGGTCTCCTTCCAACAGGGAAGCAGAGAAGACCAGATAGCCGTTTTCCTGTATGCAGTCCGGCTGCCACGCCCCCGCTTTGTCTGCATTCCAACGGATCGTCAGGTCTTTGACCTCAATTCCGTCAAACCAGGCCGGCGTGTAGGCGAAGACGGTCTCTCCCTCGACATATCGGTCAATCTGGTACATGTGGTCCTGGACGAAGGAGAATTCGAAGCTTGCCACTTCATCCGCGTAATACTCGCGATCCAGATAGATGTCCAGAGAGGAACCGTGGTCCTCGATATTGTCGACGTTTAAAAGGCCCGTGACATTGGAATGGTGGCTGTTGGGAAGACCGATATTGACCCATTCCAGGGGGCCGTAGGTCTCATCGTCCAGCACCTTCCAGTCAATGTGGTAGGTCATCAAAAGAGAGGCGTCTTCCTGCACGTCCACGGTAATGGTGAAATGCTCGATCTCATCGGTGGGCTCCGCAGCCCTCGCTGTCAGCGCGAAGGGGGTAGTGAAGCTCAGGACCAGAGCCAGCAGAAGAGGAAGCAGGAAAAACGATTTAGCAGTCAGCGTGGGGTTCGTTTTGGTAGTATTCATCAGCAGTACCTCCTCAGGGGGCATTCGCCGGTCATCTGGGCAGAATAGTCGCGGCGAGCCTTGCAGGTCTCGCTGTTCCAGATTGTCTGCCAGTCATCGGTGAGCATATTTCCCAGAGGCTGGTCATCCAGCCAGCTCTGGCAGGGCACCACATTGCCGCCGGGCGTGACAGCCATATTGGAGAGGCAGGCGCCGCAGGACGGGGATGGAATATTCAGTTCTTCAAAAACCTGCTCATCCAGCCAGCCGGGTGAAGTGAATGCAATTTCCATACCGTTTTCGTGGCAGTAGGAGACTGCATTACGCAGGATCTCTTCCAATTCTTCACTGCGCAGCTGCAATGCCTCGGATTCCGGCTGCGTCGCACTGCCTGTGGTTATAAGGCCGGAGCAGGTCACATAGATCACACCGAGCTCGTGCAGGAGGTGCAAAGTCTTATTGTAGTCCCGATTGAGCGTGCACAGAGGCGTATTGATGCTGACGGACAGACCCTCTGCCACAGCATTCTTGATGCCTGCAAGCGTCTCTTCATATCTGGGAGCGCCCACCAACCGATTGTGGACAGCGGGATCCGCAGAGTAGAAAGTGACCTGCACACTGTCCAGCTCAGCCTCGTGAAGCTTCCGGCAATACTCCTCTGTAAGGCGAATTCCGTTGGTGTTGAGGCGGGAGATAAACCAGCGTGCATAGCTGATCAGTTCAAAGAGATCCTCGCGCATTGTGGGTTCGCCGCCTGTAAAGGTCACCTGCGGAATTCCTGCACTGCGACAGGAATCGAGGATCTTTTTCCATTCTTCCGTGGTGAGCTCTGCCTCATCGGACAAAGTCTGCCCGGCGGCATAACAATGTACGCACTTCTGGTTACAGTGCCAGCTGCCATTTTTGGTCATAGCGCTGACCATCAGATCCATGCGGTGAGGTGCCTGCATAAGTGGTGCATATTCGCCGATATCCATATAATGAACGTCTGTGGTCACTTCTTCCCGGTAAGCGATTTGGCTGATGGTCGTATAGATGGTATCCATGTCCTCCTGTATGCGCTTAGTGGAGAGGAAGGGTATGATCTTCTTTACGGATTCTGTAGATCGGTCTAGAATGCTCTGAATGTCTGCCTCGCCAATCTCCTTCCCATCAAAGCGGTTGGTCTCCCGGATAAGTTCAGCCAGCATGACCGCCCAGATAAAATTGACAGGAAGGATGTCTGTACCATTGATGATGGCGACGCTGGTATTGAAAGCATCCTCCTCTGCTTTGGGAGGGATCAGATGGATGCGGATCGCACCGGGACCGTCCGGGTTCAAGGTCGTATGCAAAACCTCGCTGAAGGTGCTGTCCATATAGGCCTTCAGATTGCGGACCGTCCGGGTCTTTTTGAATATAGAGGGTATCTTGGTCATTGTATCCTTTCCGCCCCTTTGATGCGGGCTGTTTCTGAAATATCAGTTACATAGGATAGGTAAATTGGACAATTGAAACCTCGCGGCGCTTCTTTCTTGTGAACCGCAGCAGTTTATGCCGTCTACCAATATTGTACACAATGCAGACCAAACATAAAACAGGTGGAAGAACGAAATGTAATTGAGTTTGGTGGCTTTAGACATATTAAAGGGCTGTGTTTTGGCAATTATTACGATTACAAAATTGTCATTGACCACATGGATTCTGCACGGATCTCCGTATATAAAGACATGAAAGATAAAGCACTTCAAAAGAGTGCAGCCTAATAAAAACAAAAAAACGCGGGGATTAGAACCGTAATAGGGAAAGAAAGAGGTAAAAAAATGTTCAAAAAGGCTATTACATTATTCGCAGCAGGCGCTATGATGGCATGTATGTTTGCAGGCACAGGCAGCATGGGAGTTATGGCAGCGGAGAAGATCACAGAGGCAAAGGCAAAAGAGATTGCACTGGAGGATGCAGGACTCTCGTCTGATGAAGTGATGTTTGAGCGCATCGAAAAGGGAACCGAGAATGGCGCTTCTGTATATGAGATCGAGTTCGAGACGGCAAGCGAAGAGTTTGACTATGATATCGCTAAGGCGGGCGGCAAGATCCTGAATGCATCCAGAAAGGTCAAGGTTCCGGCATGTGTTGCCGCTCAGGAGAAATCGAATGGCACAAATAAGAGTGGAAAGACCGGCAGGGAAGCAGCAATCGATGCGGCGCTTGCACATGCAGGACTTAGCGTCAATGAGGTTTCCGGTCTCAGATGTGAGAAGGATTATGATGACGGCCGTGAGATCTATGATGTAGAATTCCGCAAGGGTGGATATGAGTACAGCTACGACATCGACGCTCATACATACAGTGTTCTTGACTGGGACAAGGACTATGACGACTAATCAACACCGCAAATCTGGAATAGATTGTTAAAATAGAAAATTTGTAATTCATAATAATCAATACATAACGTAAGAAAATGCCCTCTCCGCCAAGTAGGAGAGGGCATTTTATAATGCTTACTTCTTATATTTTCTGATTGCCAGTACTGCCAGTCCGGCCAGTGCCGCCGCAAGGACTACGTCGATTGCGATAGCTGCTTTTTTCCAGCCGACCATACCGGTCTGCAGGTGCTCCTCATCGTACGCCCAGCTGTTTGCCGTGGTGTAGAGGATGTTGTGTGTGGCCTGTCTCATGTACTGCACGTTGGAGGCAGCTGTCTTGTCGGTGACCTGGTTGGGACCGCCCTCGAAAGTGGAGAGCATTGCATCAACGCCGTTTGCCAGTGCCATATCCGCATTCATGAAGCCGTGACCGTTGTTGCGGAAGAAGTCGGAGACGATGAAGCCTCTGAAGCCCCACTCATCGCGGAGGATGGTGTTGTTGAGTGCACTGATTTCACCTGCCCACTTGTTGCCGATGAAAGCCCAGGACTCCATGGCCGCATTGGCGCCGCCAACCTTGACTGCGATCTCAAAAGGCTTCAGGTAGATCTCACGCATGGACTGCTCGGTTGCCCAGGCGCAGACCATCTTTCCGTTGGAGTCATACATGGCGAAGTGCTTGATCGTGGAGTAAACACCCTCGGTCATAGCGCCTGCGACAGCGTCGGCCGCCATATAGCCTGCGAGAACGCCATCCTCAGAGAAGTACTCGTAGTTTCTTGCTGTAAACGCGCTGCGGTGTGTGTTCATGCCGGGCGCATACCAGCCGGTGGAGTTCATTTCCTTGGACATCCTGCCCATCATGGTGCCCCACTGGTTTGCCAGATCATGGCTCCAGGTGCAGGTGATCACGACTTCGATCGGGAAACCGATGGAACCGGCGCCGGTGAAGTTGTTGTTGATAGCGGCAGGTCCGTCACTGTCGACGTTCTGTACTTTGCCAATGGACGGAATCGCAGGTGTCTGGTAACCGGACAGTGCGATCATATTGGACATCTCATCGACAGTCAGCTGATCGAGGAGGTCTTCCCAGATCGGGTCATCATAGTCTTTGCCGCGTACGTCGGTGATCTTGAGAGAACCACTCTTGCCCGTCACAGGCATCTCGGCGTTGGGATCCACATAGGCCATGGGATCATAGTTGGAGTTGAGGTGATAGCCCTCTACATACCGCTCAGGCATGTTGAGATCAGAGGGAGCTGCAGTAGCAGCATCGTAGTTGGCGAACTTGTCTGCTCTGGAGAGGAATACCACGTCGCCCTGTGCATCCTGGAGCTGGTTGACAGCCGCAACCTTGTCGCTCTGTCTGGGATTGCTCTCGTTGTAGGTGATCGTGCTGCCCAGTGTAAAGGTTCTCTGGTCCAAAATAGTGTGAGAATCTGCGTTGACAGAGATGATGTAATCGCCCTGCTCAAGGACATAGCAGCCAGCACCCTTTTCGTCATAGGAGGCCATATCTTCTTGATCAAAGGTGATTGTGACGACTTCGCTCTGTCCGGGCTCGATCATGCCGGTCTTGGCATAGCGCACGAGGTTGGCGCTTGCTTTCTCGATACCGCCGTTTGTATACGGGGGATTGAAATAGACTTCCACAGCGTCTTTACCGGCTACAGAACCGGTGTTGGTAACGGTAACATCGATGCTGATCTGTGTGCCGTCGACCTTGAGATCGCTCATCTTCTGCTCAAAGGTCGTGTAGGAGAGGCCGTAGCCGAAGGGGAACTGCACGGTTTTGTCATAGTCAATGATGCCTTCTGCAGCAGCGGTCTCATAGAACTTGTATCCCACATAGATGTTCTCAACATAGTTGGTGAAAGCAGGAGAGTAATTGGTGGGAACGCCCGCGTTCATGCCTTCGACAGTGAGGTCGAGGAGGTTCGCGTAATCACGCTTCTCTGCGTTGTAATAATAGGGTGCCTTTGTGATGTCATAAACAAAGGTGTCATTGGTGTGACCCGAAGGATTCACAGTGCCGCGCAGGATCTCGCCAAGTGCTGTGAAGCCGACGTTGCCGGGACCGGGCGCCCAGATGACGGACTTGATCTGCTTGTATTCTTCTGTGAAGCCGAGTTCAAAGGCATATGCGCCGTTGTAAACGACGACGACATTATCAAAGTTGTCGCATACCAGCTTCACCATATCTTCTTCGGATTTGGTCAGCTGCAGGTAGTGCTCGCCGGCCTCGAAGTCATTATACTGACTGGAGTTCTGGACATAGGAGGCTTGGGACATATCCTGGGGAATGTCATTGTGGCCTTCACCTGCCATTCTGGAGATGACGACGACTGCGGTATCGGAAAAGGCCTTTGCACCATCGATCAGTTCATTTGTGTAATTCTCTGCCGGAGGCTCAGGCAGATCCCAGTTCTGCGCGGTGATGGATACCGCTGCACGGTTTTCTGCATAGCCCTTGTAGAAATCGATCAGATCCTGATTGATTTCAAATCCGGCGCTCTTAAGACCGTCGATCAGGCTGACTACCGGAAACAGGGCATTCATGCCGCCGGATCCTGCGCCGCCGTAGACGGGGTTGGTGGAAGCCCAGCCAAAGAGATTCAGATTGGTTGTATCTGCCAGAGGCAGCAGGTTCTCTTCATTCTGCAGGAGAACAAATCCCTCTTCAGCGATCTGCTGTGCGACAGCAGAGGCCTCAGCGGTTGTCTCTTCCGTTACCTGTCCACTGCCGGTTGCCAGTGTGATCAGAGTGTTCATAGGTCCGAAGCAGATCATGTTGACAACGATCGCGATGCCCGCGATCGCTGCGATCCAGGATTCCTTGCGGATCAGAGATCTGAGTTTCTTCTCTTTTTTGCCCACCGCGACAGTGATGACGATCGCGGCAATGAGCAGTGCGCCGATGGCGATGAAATAGGGCTTGAGTCCCTGTAATACGCCGATCAGATCTTCCATTTCAAAAGATATCATTGCTTACCTCCCTTTACGATTTACAACTCTTTTCTTTTTATTTGATGTTATCGGGTTAAATTTGCTGATTTTGTACCGATGGATCAAATGCTTCTCTTTTAATTTACCGAATTGACAGCTAATTTGAAGAACAGGTCTGAACAATGTGTTATCATAGTAGACAGGTTGCCGGAAGTTGTTCAGTAAATCAGAACATAGCGGGGAAAAAACTGCATCCGAAAAATGGGGGATTTATGAAAAAGGAAATGAACAAAAACGACCGCCGTTACGCCTATACACACGGCGTGATCAAGGACGCAATGCTGGAACTTCTGCACGAGATCTCGTTTGATGCAGTTTCAGTGAGCGCACTCTGCAGGCAGGCCCAGATCGGCCGCGCGACTTTCTACACGCACTATGACAATCTGACGGAAGTGATCGAAGAGCTGGTTGAAGATGCGATCAAGACAACGGACCGGAGCAGCGCCAAATCGATAGACGGCATGCGGGAAGTGGCACGCTATCTGAACACTGATCACGGATTGAGGGAACTGGAGTCCAAGATCCTGCTTCTTCCGATCTGTCAGCGGGTAGCGGATAACCCCAAGTACAATGTCCTTTTTAAAGACACTGCGCTGTCAGAGTATATTCTGTCCATGATCTATCGGCAGGAGAAGGATTACCAGATCGCGGTGCTGATGAAATACGGCATGACAGAAAAAGAAGCAGAGATGCTGTTCACCTATATGCTGGCCGGCGCCTTTGCTGTCAACAAGGCGATGGGATGGAAGAAGGATGAAGACTGGATGCGCGTGCAGAGGATCATTCTGAATTTTGTCTGCGGAGGAATGGATACAGTCGAGAAGCTGCAATAACGTACTGACACATGATCAAAAAAGGAAAGGGAATATGCTGCAAACAGGGATCAAAGGAAATACAGAACGGATCGTCACAGAAGAGCTGACTGCGCAGGTCATGGGAAGCGGAGAACTTCCTGTATTCGCGACGCCTGCAGTTATTGCGCTGGCAGAGGAAACGGCCTGGAGAAGTGTGGCGCCTGAACTGGAACCGGGACAGGGAACAGTAGGCACAGAACTGCATGTCGAACATATTGCGGCGACACCGGTCGGTATGAAAATTCGCTGCGAGACGGAACTGATCGGGATCGACAGAAGAATGCTCACGTTTTCCGTAGAGGTATCCGATGAAGCCGGCGTTGTCGCCAGAGGGACCCACTGCCGCTTCATCGTGGAAAACGAAAAGTTCCTGAAGAGGGCAGAAAAGAAGCTGGAAGACACTGCACAAAAGCAATGACCGGATATACGCCTTACCGGCGAAGTGTACAAGGAGTTAGACTATGTCTGTTGAAAAAGCAAAGAAGTATCTGGAAGAAAAAGGCTATCTGGACCGGGTGATCGAGCCGGACGTCTCCACTGCGACAGTTGAACTGGCAGCTGCCGCTATCGGCGTGGAGCCTGGAAGGATCTGCAAATCGCTGTCTTTTGCCATCGACGAGAGGCCTATTCTGATCCTGGCGGAAGGGATGGCCAGAGTCGACAACAAAAAGTACAAGGATACATTCGGTAAAAAGGCCAAGATGATATCCCGCGATCTGGTGGAGCGGTATATCGGACACGAGGCCGGCGGAGTCTGCCCCTTTGGCGTCAACGAGAATGTGGAGATCTATCTGGATGAGAGCCTGCGAAAGTGGGATGTGGTGTATCCGGCTGCGGGCAACGCAAACAGCGCAGTGCGGCTGACGCTGGAGGAACTGCAGGGACTCGTAAATGCCAGAGGCTGGGTTGACGTGTGCAAGTGAGGCGGCCTGGCATTGGGCACATCAGGTTGTTTCCCTTCCATGTGCCCAAACGCCGCCGGGCCAACGAAAATCCAGATCAATAATTCCCAATCTCACCCTGATTCCGCACAATGATCATATACACGCCGTTGCGGCTCATGACAAGAAGCCGTTTCATGACGGACTCCTCGACGCTGACGCAGCCGGCGGTGGACCAGTGGTCGTAGCTCTTGCAGTGCAGGAAGATGGCGGAGCCCTTCTTGTAGACGGTCGGATTGCGGTTGAAGCCGATGGCCATCGCGTACTTGTACTGGTAATAGCTAATCAGATGCTCTCCGGCGACCGGCCTTGTGCTTTCCACCCACTGATTGTAGGTGCTGTATTCGCCGGACCAGTAGGAATTGTTGGTGACCTTGCGATACTGCATGGCACTGCCCGGATTGGCGGCGATGCCAAAACCGTGCAGGATCGGGAAGGAGCCGACGGGCGTCGTCCGGTCGCCCTCGTGCCGGTCGGTGCTCATGCCGTTACTGCCATAGCCGCAGTAAGCAGAAAGCTTGCGGTTCCAGTATCCCTGTGCGTCCTTCTCCCAGAAGGAGAGATTGTGGTCCACAACCAGAATGATCTGCTTGGTCTTTTTGGCAGTCGCTGTTCTGGCCAGCGCATTGGCCACGGCCTGCGTGGCGGCGTCCTGGTATTCACGGGCGGTGATCCCTGCCGAGTTGACCTGTCCCAGCACTTTCATTTTGCTGTGGTAGACGCGAACCGTGTAGACGTTTTTCTCCGTTGCGGAGGCTGTCTTGTCCACGTAGGAGAGCTTGTCGGAAGACACGTAGGCGATCGTTTTCCACTTGGGCGAAGAGGTCGATTTGCGGTAGATCCTATAGTAGTCGCCGCCGGCGGTCTTGTTCCATTTCAGCGTAACTGCCTTCTTCCCCGCATTCCAAACAGCGCTCTGCAGGGTGACCTTGTCCGGAATATTCTGTGCTGTGAGTCCCTTGTGGTCATATTCGCCATAGCGCCTGCTTGTGCTGTTGTAGGCGCGAACGGTATAGGTATAATTTCGCCCGATTACAATCGGAAATTTGGAGGAGTAGACATGCGTGTAGCTGCGCGCAGAGCCGCTCACTTTCGCGATTTTGGTCCACTTGGTCTCGCCTTCCCGCCTGTAATAAATATGATATTGACTGGCGCCGGTGGTACCTTTCCAGTTGATCGTGATCTTGTGGTATCCGGGCGATTCGATGGAGACAAGTGCCACCTTGCCCGGCACTGTATCAGACGCTGCCTGCGCAGGGATTTCCGGCACAGTGCTTAGCGCCAGGACCATTGCCAGGGCAAGCGCTAGCAACCTTTGCAAATACTGTTTCATCAAACTTGTACCTCTCCGGCCAGAATTCTCTTATAATCCGCCAGGTTCTTCTTGAGGAGTTCGGGCGTATCGAGCTCATAGGGACAGCGCTTTGTGCACTGACGGCAGTTGATGCAGGTCTCGATTTTGGCCATCTTTTCCTGCCAGGCTTCAGAAAGCCAGCCTGCGGAAGGCGCGCGGCGGACCATCAGGGACATGCGGGCGCAGTTGTTGATCTCAATTCCCATGGGACAAGGCAGGCAGTAACCGCAGCCGCGGCAGAAGTCACCGGCTAGTTCGTCCTGTTCACCCTTTATGTATTCAGCAATCTCCCCGGTCATAGACGGCGTGTCGGTCATATAGGACAGCCACTCGGCGAGTTCCGTCTCGCGCTGGATGCCCCAGATCGGAACAAGATTGTCGAACTGTGTCATATAGGCCATGGCCGCGTCGGAGCGGGTGATCAGGCCGCCGGCCAGCGCCTTCATGCAGATAAAGCCCATGTCCGCCTTGACGCAGGATTCGACCAGCGCGATTTCCTTCCCGGAGGACAGATAGCTGAAGGGATACTGCAGCGTCTCGTATAGGCCGGATTCGATGATCTCCTGTGCGACAGCCAGCTTGTGGGTCGTGATACCAATGTGACGGATCAGGCCTTTCTCCTTGGCTTCTACAAGACACTCGTACATGCCGGTCCCGTCGCCGGGCTTGTAGCACTGCTGCACCATGTGCAGCTGATAGATGTCGATATAGTCGGTGCGCAGGTTTTTAAGCGACGTCTCCAGATCTTTCCAGAATCCCTCCGGCGTCTTGGCGGCCGTCTTGGTCGCAATGTAAACCTTGTCGCGCATGCCGTCAAAGGCTGCGCCGACCTTCTCCTCACTGTCCGTATAGGCTCTCGCGGTGTCAAAAAACCGCATGCCGCCTTCATAGGCGTCCCTTAAGAGTTTCACAGCGACTTCCGTCGTATCGCGCTGGATGGGAAGACATCCGAACGCATTCTGCGGCACCACAATCTCTGTGCGTCCAAGTCTGACTCTTTTCATATAAATCCCCCTCTTCATACATGGGTAGTGTCAAGTTCACTACCTGTTTTTAGTTCATAAGCCTTGATTTTATGGGAGATTCAAATAAAAAGAGCATTGACCTCCCTTTTTGGTATAATGTCAGCGACCAAACCTTCACTAATCCAAAAA
>Ga0256405_10000975_pt1 | contig 85758 bp, 69 predicted proteins | sample RumenRJG_02DNA_FD_189096 | JGI IMG/M metagenome (GOLD analysis project Ga0256405, IMG submission 189096) | Bovine rumen microbial communities from Lethbridge, Alberta, Canada - RJG_02 | ecosystem: Host-associated > Mammals > Digestive system > Stomach > Rumen | place: Canada: Alberta... | reverse complement strand
GGCAGAAACGCTATACTGAGCAGCCGATATGGTGAAGAAGGCAGGCTGTTCTTGAGTTCTTCACCGTCGGCACTTAAGCCGCAGCGTTTCTGACAGGTTCAGTCAAGGGTGGCGTACGTAACCAGTAACCATCAAGCACACAGAAAAAGTGATTGACCCAAAAAAAGCACAAACCCTGTCACTGAGAATCAAAAAGAGAGAAAGAGGAAGAAGATGTCGAATTTAAGGCGTTCCATCAAACCATATATCCGATTGATAAAAACAGGGCTTATAGCCGCCTTCCTTCTGTTGGTGTTCTCCAGTACCGCCAAAGCGGATCAGGCAGTGATCAGCGTTAAGGCGTCCGGAGGGGGCACTGTCAAAATCAGCGCAATAGGAGAAGCCCCGGCCCCGGACAAAACCTCTGTAACACTAAAAGACAAAGAAACCGGATATTTCAAAATCACATGCGAAGTTCCCGGAACATACCGCTACCGAATCTGGGAAGATGACGGCGCCGGAACATCTGGCGGGAATAACGCATACATCGCCAGTGTATTTGTAGAGCAAAAGGACGACAAATCCATTACCTCCTGCGTGACTATGGCCAAAGAAGGATCCTCATCGAAATCGGAAACCGCGGTATTTGGCTCAAGCCGGGAAAAGAAAAAGAGTACAGAAGAAAATTCAAGCAGTAAAGAAGGATATTCCAGAACCGGCACCGGGTCCGTCCAGACCGGTGACACGACCCCTTTCATGAAATGGATTGTGATTTCACTTTTGTCACTTTCTGTCATGCTGGCAATATCGATCACAGCGATCAAGAGGAACAGGCGCAAAAATGGATAAACCGGAAAAAAAGAACCGATATTTTGTGACGTTTCTTGCCAAGATTGCGGTATTTGCTTTGGCAGCGTATCTGATCCTGACATTTGTCATCGCATTCCACAGGGTCGAAGACAACAACATGTTCCCCAGCATACGGGACGGTGACCTGTGCATATTGTACAGACTGGACAAATACCATATGGGGGATGTGGTGTATTACCGCCGCGGCGGGGAAAAAAGCCTCGGAAGAATTGTGGCGACACAAGGACAGGAGATTGACTTTCCGGAGGAAGGCGGATACCTGCTGAACGGGTTCGCCCCAAGCGAAGACATTCTGTACCAGACCTTTTGTCCAAAAACCACGAACGAAACCTATCCCATTGTTGTGAAAGACGGTTGTTTTTACATCCTGAATTGTCCCGACCCTGGTGGATCCCGGAACACCGTACCTCTACATCCTGTTTGCCATGATCCTGCTTTCCGCGATCCTTTTCTTCCGCAGAAAAAGAGCGCGCCTGTAACATCGTGTCTTAGACACCGGATACCGGTTGATTTTTTCCTGAAAAATGGAAGAGAAAAACAAACGCATCGGGTATAATTATGATGTGTTTTGCTGCGGCAATGATATTGTTTCTCACTCTCCTATTATCATCGCCGCAGCTTTGGCCCCTTCGGGGGCCGCACATATACCTTCTTTATTTATGTGGCAATGCGAAGGCACATCTGCCCCCATCAGATGTGTCTTTTGCATTGCCGGGAAAAGGAGATCGACGAAACATGGGACTTTGCTGCATCTGCAACAGCAAGACAGGTTTTTTATTTAAGAAACGCCTCGGGGACGGATCCGAGATTTGCAGCTCCTGCCAGAAAAGGATTTCAGACGGAATCCTTGAAAGCGCGCCTTACCTCACAAAAGAGGAGGTCAGATCATGGCTTGATTATTCCGAAAAAACACCGAACTTGACAGACAGTTTCCTAGAATCCCACCACTACGGGAGTCTTCACCTTGACTTCAAAAACGCACTGATCTGCCTTTGCCAAGCCGGAAACATCGACAAAACCGGTCGCCTGAAAAACAATCCGGGAGACATCTACAGGATTCTTGACATGACGGAAATCGGGCTTGACATGGAAGCCGGAAAACCGCGGGACAACACCCTGATCGGGGATCTGTATTTCAACGCAAATTTTCCGGATTACGGATTCCGGCTTCACGTCTGCGTCCAGCATTCGGTTCCGTTTAACAGCGAGATAAATGGAAACATCGTCCAGTATCTGGAGCCCGGCGACCTCATCTTTTTTCGGAGCGATTTTAACAGGATCGTCCGGACCACGTTTGAGAAAAAGCTCGCCGAAATAGAAATGGAAAAGAAAATCGAGCAGGAAATGGCGCGAAAACTATTTGAGGCAAGAGAGCGGAAAAAGAGGGAAGAACAGGAAAAGAGACGGCGGGAGAAAGAAGAGCGCACGTCCCTTTTGCATGACGCAAAAACGGCCTTTCTTCTCGACGACGATTACACGATCGAAGATCTGAAAAAGCAAAAACGCATCCTTTTAAAGGCGTACCACCCGGACAGCGGAAACACGCCGGACCAAAGATACTTCAAAAAGCTGATGTCTTATTACGAAGTGCTGGAAGAGCACCTGAAAGAGGGAACAAATGGAACTGTCCAGTAACATGCAGGGAATCCTTTTCAACCTTGCCGGCTGCGCATACATGACATATGTTTTGGCTGTCCTTTGGAGAAGAGGGCAAAAAGCAAAGAAGATCCTTCTTCTTATACTGTCCGTACTTCTGGGCGCGCTCCTGTGCTTTGCATCCCCGTCCGAGGGACATTTGTTCCCGGCCGCCGTCGCCGTATTCCATTTCCTTTTCCAGTTCCTGGCAGCTGCAAGCGGCCGTACCAAAAGGAACCTTCAAAATATGATGCAACCAATCCGTTTTGAGAACAGAAAACGCGCCGAGCCGGAAAACAAGGCTGCGCACTCAGAAAGGCAGGCAACATGAGCAAAACCAAATACCGGATGTTATACTTCGTCGCGATGATCGTATCCATCCTCTGCATCCTGGTCCCGATGGGCGCAGCCTATTTTGCGCTCCAGTACTTTTTCAAAACCGGCACGATCAACTACCTCATCATTGTGCCGGCAATCGCCTTCCCGGCCATCTTCTGGGCCCCGATGCAGCGCCTTCACGAAAAATGCGTGGAGGAGCTTGAGTATGACGAAAACGGCATGTCCGTCAAGAGCAACTCCTACCTGAAGCTCACGCGAAAGGAGAGGGAAGCACTCGACAAGCAAAAGCTTGCGGACATGGAAAGGATCCTTTCCTCCTCCGTTATCAAGAAAATGACGCATGAAGGCTCAAAAGACCCGGAAAAGGACATGGACAGCCTGATCGGCCTTGGCGAAGTAAAAGACTACATGCTGCAGATGGCATCCAGGATGGAATTCGAGAAAAAGAACAAGATCAAAACCGAATTCTCCACGAAGCACATGGTCTTTGCCGGGGCCCCCGGAACCGGTAAAACGACCGTTGCCCGCATCATGACCGGTTTTTTGTACCGCTACGGGTACATCAAGAAAAACCAGTGCGTCGAGATAGACGGAAACTTCCTGATGGCGGACAACCCAGGGGACACCTCCATCAAAACGGAATACATCATTCAGAAAGCAACCGGCGGCGTATTGTTTATCGATGAGGCATACGCCATGAACCACGGCGGCCAGGAAGCCATCGCGACGCTGATCAAGGACATGGAGGACAAAAAGGACAAATTCATCCTGATCCTCGCCGGATACCTTGACGAAATGAAAACCTTAATCGAAACAAACCCCGGCTTTAAGTCCAGAATCCGAGAATACGTCTTCTTTCCGGACTACACCGACCAGGAGCTGTGCCAGATCTTCAACCTGATGGCAAACGACCTCGGTTTCGTCGTGGACAGCGACGCCATGGAGAATTTCACCATCCGCATGCAGGCGGAGAGGGCGGGACGCTACTTCGGCAACGCGAGGACGGTACGCAACGTACTTGACGACTGTATCAACAGGCACAGCCTGAACCTGAAAAAAGGCGTGATCGGAAAAGAGAAGAAGTTCACGATCACCGGGCCTGATGTTTCAACAGCAGTAAAGAAGGAATTCTTCGATTATTGAAAGATGGGGAGAGGAGAGAAAAAACCATGAATAACAAGACACTGAAAAAAATGATCCCAGCCGCAATCATCGCTTCCGCGCTCATGCTACCGCTCAGCGTTCATGCGGCAAAAGCACCAAAAGAGGGAAGCGTGGAAGCAGCGTCGGAAAACGCCTATTACTACACACAGCTGGAAGAAAAGGAAAAGGCAATCTACGAAGAGATCTACACGAACCTGTACTCAGACAGTGCAGACTGGACAACAGACTGCCACATTGCGGCGGACCGGTATTCCCAGCTGTTTACCCTTGTTTTGAACGACCATCCGGAAATTTTCTGGGTAGGGTCGGACAGGGATATTGCCAAAGATGATTTTTCCGGCGTCATTTACGGGATCTCCTACACCCCGATCGTCGGCAGCAAGGCGCGGGAAAACATGAAGAAGCAGATTGAGACCGGGGCGGACATGATCCTCTCCACGGTTTTTCCATCCCTTTCCGATTATGACAAATGCCGGTTCGTGTACGAGGCGATCATCAACCAGGTGGAATACGACGAAAACGCTCCGGACAACCAGAACATCCAGAGCGCCCTTGTAAACCATCGTTCGGTCTGCGCCGGATACGCGAAAACATTCCAGTATCTCATGCAGAAGCTCGGATATGAGTGCATCTACGTTGTCGGTTCGACAGGAGAGGAGCCGCACGCCTGGAATATCGTAAAAATCGGGAACAGTTATTACCACGTTGACTGCACATGGGGCGATCCTGTTTACTACAGCGAAAAAATAAACAACAGCACTTCCTCTTTAATCGATTACAATTACCTGTGCTGCACCACGGAGGCGATCGGCGCAACGCACACGGCTGAGTGGACGATGTATCCTGCATGCGTCGACGACTCCCTGAACTATTACAAGAAGATGAACCTCTACTTTGATGAATATGATCCGGAAGTGATCGGCAGCCTGATTGAAAGCGCAGCAAGGTCAAAGCACAGCGGAACCATGTTCCAGATCGGATCTGAAGAAGGATACCAGGCGGCACTTGCAGCCGTTGCCGACGGATCAATCCTCACCAAAGCGCAGGACTATCTTGCGTCGGTCGGAGAAACAGAGCCGCTGACCGTGGGGTATACGGCAGAAGACATGTTCCATTCCATCTCGATTGCGTTTCACGCGAAAGCCCCGGCCCCTGTTCCAGGACAGGACGAGGCTGCACAGGTAGACCTTGCCGATCCGGAAATCATCAAACGGATCCAGCAGGCACTGAACGACAACGGATTTGACTGCGGGACAGCGGACGGAATCCCGGGAAGCAAAACCGCGCAGGCGGTTTCCGCATTCCAGACCGACAGGGGGATGGAAGTGAACGGAACCATCACACAGGAAGTAGCAGCTGCGCTTGGCGTCAGCTGAAACGCGGTTACGGAAAGGAGGCTTGTATATCCAGAAGACATGTTTCGCTATATATTCCATCATTATTTAATAATATGTAGCATATTGCGAATTTCCTGCTCGAATGTAAATACGCATAAATACGCATATGCGCACTATGCGTATTATTAAGCCGTAATTCCAGCACGCAAAAGTGTGCCGGATCCGGCACGCGATGTAAAAACGCAAGAAAAACCCATTAAAAGGCACTATTTTAATCCGAAAATAAATATAAAAAAAACAAAGAACTATGGTATTATGAATCTGTGGTAATGATAGGTTGTCAGCAGAAAGAAAGCTGACCGCTCTGTCAGCCGCGAAAAAACAATCATGGCAAACGGCTTTCATGCTCATACACTCAAGGCGGGGTTGGACACATTCCGAAACCGCCTTCTCTATATTAGCGAAAGACCAGAAACACCATGTTTTATTTCATTACAAAACACAATGTAGCATACACTTACCACAACAAAGGAGGGGCTACGCAGTATGTATCAAAAACGAAAGAAAGCAACCGCACTGATAATGGCGGCGCTCATGGCGGCCTCGTCTGCGCAGTCTGGGATTTTCGCCTCTTCGTTGAACGAAACAGAAAGAGGCACGATTTCCAGCACGGCCAACACGGACGAAACAGGCAGCGGTGAGATCTCCACCGGACCGGAAACCGAAGGACTTGCTTCGGCGCCTACCATCACACAGGACCCGGCCTACAAATCCGACCTCTATTCGATCGCCTTGGACCTTCGCTCATCCAACGGCGTTGTCGTAATAGATGAAGGGAAAGAGACGCAGCAAACAGTCAGCGTCAGTACAAATGAAAAGAACGAAACGATTTCCTCTGTCGTCGACGCGAGCGGGGCGCTCGTAAAGCAGTATCTCGTGACGGAGGAATCACCGTACGCTGTTGTATGGACAGAAGGAAACGGTGACAAGGTCAACATCAAAGCCATCGCGAACGACGGCTACACGGTTTCCACCTATGAATCCTATGTGCTCAATGACACCGCCACGGAATATGTCATTCAGGACATCGGGTTTATGCCGGAGACCTACCTCACGTTTGACTGCACCGTGACGGCTGACACGAACCGTGTCATCGCGGTTAATTTTGCGCAGTCTCGCACAGCGCAGCCGCAGGACGACGACATCGAGATCGAACCCGTTACAATGCCGGCCCCGGAAGAGACCGTCCAGTCCGAGCCCCCGTCAACGGAAGAAGCCATCGACGAGGCTCCCGCGCAGGTTCCGGAAGAGAACGTGGAAGAGCCCATCGAGGAGAGTGTTGCCAAGCAGACGGAGGAAGCTGCACAGAGCGAAGCAGTGATCCCCCTGACAGAAGAGGCAGCCATTCCAGAAAGCGAAGAAGAACAGGCCATCGAAACAGAGCCCGTTGGAATCGCAATCGAGACAGAGCCTGCCGCACAGGATCAGCCGGTTGAAACAGAGCCTTCTGAAATCCGCACGGAAGAGACGGCCGTAACAGAAGCGGTGCGGGAAGTTCCCGAAGAGGAAACAGAAGCCGCATCTTTGGAAGAAATGGCCGTTCCCGAAAGCGAAGAGATCCAGGAAGAGATCACCTTGGAAGAAACAGAAGCGGATGTGCCAGGTGAAAACATGCTTTCCGAGGAAACAGAAGCTGAGGTTTCAAACACCTTCGCCGATGATACCACAAGCTATGATTTTGCCGCGGACTTTTCATCGATGCGGCTTGTCGTAATCGCATCCGACCCCGCCGTCATCATCGACCCGGAGCATGTAGTCGGAAACTACGGCGACATTTACCTGCTTCAGTACGCAACCGTACAGCAGGCAATGGCAGCTTACGCATACTACATGGAAAAAGCAGAGGCTGTCGAGCCTGATGCAGTTGTAGAAGCGGCCGGAGAAGCCGAAGAAACAACACAGCCTGCGGAATTCAGCAATCCGGTCAACAACATTGCCACCGCAGCCACGTTTTCCGGAAGCAACGTCATCGCGCTTCTGGACACCGGCGCATCAGAAAGCGCAAATGTAATCGGAAGCGTATCCCTGATTGACAGCCAGGCAACAGGAACCGGTCATGCCGATGAAATGGTAAAAGCCATCCTTTCGCAGAACCCGGACGCACAGATTTTGTCTGTGAGAGTAATGGACGACAGCGGAAAAGGAAGTGTTTCCTCGGTTGTCTCCGGCATTGAATATGCCATCACGCAGAACGTATCCATCATCAACATTTCCGCTTACACCAGGAACGGCATTTCAATCACAGCCCTTGAAAAGGAGATTGAAAAAGCCACTTCCCTCGGAATCCGGGTCGTCGGTTCTGCCGGAAATGACGGATCAAATGTGTCCGGATACACACCGGGCCGCATATCAAATGCATACATCATCGGAGCATGTGACGAAAACGGAAACAAAGCAGCCCTTTCAAACTTCGGCGAAAGCGTCGACTTCTACGCGGTGGCATCCACCACGTCAGAAGCTGCAGCCCTGTTTTCCGGATACATTTCTGCAAATGACGTAAATACGATAGATGGAAACGGCCCCCTGTTTTTTGCCCCCGGCGGAGCCGGAAGGGAAGAGGAGCCGACCGAAGAAACAGAATCCGAGATACCGGAAAGCGAGCCAGAAAGGATCGTCCCGACCGAATCGCATTTCCTGGAGCCGGATCCGAGAATCAACGAGCTTGACTCGGAAGACTTCAGCACAATGCGCCTTGTCGTAATGGCCGACGCGGAAGACACCATCATTGACAAGGAACATCTTATCGATTCCTACAACAACATTTATCTTCTTCAGTACGATGCTCTTGAGCAGACGATGACCGCATACCTCTATTACCAGGAGCACGCCCAGGCGGTTGAGCCTGACACAATGCTCTTTGCTGCAGAAGAAGAGGAAGCTCCCGAAGAAGACGGCTCCGATATCCCGCCAGTTTTGGAATATGATTATTCCAGCCGCGGAATGGAAAAAGGCGAAAACCCTGTAGGTGATGCGGCAAAAGAGCCAGGCCTTAGCGCCTCTTACAGCGGCGTCATCGCCCTGATTGATTCCGGCACAAAGGAAGGGCCGAACGTCATCAGCCGTATTTCCGTACTGGGAGAGGACCTCAGCGGAACAGGCCACGGTGACAGGATGGTTGAAAGCATCGTTTCCCAAAACCCTTCCGCGCAGATTCTTTCCATCAAAGCGCTGAGCAACAATTCAGGAAGTGTCTCCTCCGTTGTATCGGCAATGGAATACGCGATCGAGCAGGGTGTTTCGATTATCAACCTTTCAATTTCGGCAAAGAAAACGCTTTCTTCTGCGGTTGTCACAACCCAAATCCAGAAAGCTGTCGAAGCCGGAATCATCGTCGTAGGCGCAGCCGGAAACAACGGATCTGACGCTGCAGACTACATCCCGGGCGGAGAGGAATCCGCATGGATCCTCGGATCCTGCAACGACGCAGGAAACCGCAATTCAAACAGTAACTTTGGAGCGACGGTTGATTTGTATGCTGTAGCGAATTCGACATCAGAGGCCGCAGCCCTGTTTGCCGGGTACGTCTCAGCAAACGGTCTTCCGACAGAGCCGATGACAGGGCCGGTATTCTTCACGGAAGTCGGGGAACCTGACGGATCAGACGATTCCAAGATCGAAGAAGGTTCTGATGAGTTCTCAGAAGCCGCTACTGTATCATATCCGGAGGATCAGGTATTGCAGACACTGCAGACCAAACTGCTGATTGAGAAAGCTGCAAACCGTACACATACATCGCACCCGTCGGACAAGTTCCCGTCCGATGTAAACAATTACAACCTGTTTCAGGTTAATATGGGATGCTACAGCAATGACCTGATAAACCCAGGAACATATGTAAGATACGCAAACTTCTATGCGGATACGAACAATGACGGGGTAAGGGATACGCCATGCCGAGTCCTGATTTACTGCCTTGATCCGTCAAAGAAATCGCCTTTTAAGAACGGCAAGTACGCGTTCAACCAGAAAATCAACAAACCGGTCAGCCCAAAGGCCAGAAAGGCATCGTATTACCTGTACGGCGGCCCTGAATATGCAACCCAGTACGCGGAACTCGGCGGCATTTCCTTCATGGAACTTCTTACAAAGAACAAATGCAACTCCACTGCGGCAAGATACAATTTTACGCATTTTTACCTTGCCTATGCCCAGGACGGTCCGTTTCAACTGAAGAGATTCAAACCAAAGGGAAAAAGACTGGCGAAGCAAATCGACGCATATATGGACGCCCTTCCGGATCCGCCTGAAAATTACATCGTCTACCAGTTTGACTCACAGGTAAAAACCGGACAGGATCAGCTGATCGGCGGCTATATCCCGGATTACCCGCCTGAACCCGTATGCGTCCAGAAGGTAAGCGCAAACCCGGCCATCACAGAAGGAAACGGAAGCTATACATTCACAGGCGCCGTCTTCAACATCTATAAGGATGCGAACTGCACGGAGCTTCTGGGCTCAACCTACGTGACGGACGCAACTGGATATGCATCCAGCACGGTGCCGGTAGCCGCAGGCGATACGGTATATTTCAAAGAGGCAGTCGCCCCGTTCGGATATAAAATGAACCCGAACGTATACCCGCTCACGGTAACTGACGAAAGCAATACGGTCAGCATCCCGGATGAGCCGATGTTTGTCTCTCCCGGCGTGCTGCTGAAAAAGGATCCGACCCCGTCGAAGACGGCGAACGCGTCCTTGGCAGGCGCCACCTTCCGGATCGACTATTACAACCAGCTTATACCTACAGGTTATGTAGGAGACGTAAAGAATTTCTTAAACGGACATGCACCAACAGCATCCTGGAATGAGACATCCCTTGCAAACGGTGACGTCCAGATCAACAACTCACCGTTTACAGACCCGTCAAACCCGGCAAATGACCACCATATCGTTCCGCTCGGGTCTGTCGTTGCGACAGAAATATCGCCGCCTACAAACGGCAGGTACTATGTCAACACTGCAAAGGTGATTGCCACCTTCCAGACGGATGGAACCAACATCACCACCAAGTATTACATTCTCGGAGAAGACAATTCGTTTATTCCGGCAGACTAAAAAACAATAAACTACAATAAACAACAAAAAGAGGGGCTATGAAAGCCCCTCTTTGCTGTATCTTTTGCCAGCACGTAAACATACAGTTATGTTAACTGTATAGATAGTTGATGGAGGTATACTCTGTAATGCCCATCGGGCAGGCATCATATGCTTCCATGTATTCCTCATGGAAACCAGATACGTTCACCTTTGAAGAATCGAAATAGACCCATGCGACCCGGTGATCCTTCATGCCGGTATCAAACGGCTTTGCAACATATCCGAGCCTTGTGGCAAACTCGATCATGATATCCGTTGCGTCATAACAGGAGATGTCCTTATAGGTTACCCACCACGGCCCGTAGTTCGCAAGCAGGTTCAGCTTTTTATAAGATCCATTCCCATCCACAAGATAGGACTGATAGGAGAAGCTTCTGCTGAAGTGGTCCGCAAGGTTCTGCAGGGTATCCCTGCCAGTTGCCCCGCGATACTGGTTCAGCATCCGCTTGTAGAACGCATCTTCTTCCTTCGCAGAGTCCTTGACGTTGACGGTGATCTTTGCATCCGTATCAACATGATAACTGTAAAGATACGGGTTACCGCTTCCGGGATTGACCTGGCTATATATTTCTTTTATGGCAATCGTATGGGTTCCAGGTGTCGTGAAAGTAACACAGTACATATAACCGTCAGACACCTTGTCGTACTTCCTTACCCATTTGATATCATCGTACATCGGCTGACCTGCCCAGGTTTGCTCATTGTCTACATAAAGAGCAATCGTTGCAGTTGCGCGTCCTGCACTGTATTCGTATTCATTTGGGTTATCCGTAACCACATGGAGAACGCAGTCATAATCGGTGTAAAGTTCGGTACGGTTTGCAACTTCTATTTTATAATGATACTTCTGCCTGGTTTCCTTCACGACGTTTGTACCGGAAGAACCGGAAGCAGTGGATCCGGATGTCCCGGACGATCCTGGTCCGGAAGACGGCGCAGGAACAGAGGGCGCACTGTTCGTATTCGCGGCAGATGCTGCCTTTGTAACCTGGATCGTACAATTGCCGGATTTCTTTTTGTACTTTGCCTTGAGTGTTACGACTCCGGGCGCTTTCAGCGTAACAACACCATTTTTATCAATGGTCGCCACGGAAGCGTTCGAGGTAGTATAAGTAACCTTTGCGGCCGGGGCCTTCTTCTTATTTTTGAACTTTACCATCAAAGGAAACCTTGACACATTCATGGTTGCCTTATTGCAGGTAAGGTTGAACCCGGTTGCCGCGTTATACATGGTAATATTTGAGGACTTTACCTTGACCTTTATTTTACATTGTGACCCGCCATACGAAACGGTGATCACAGCAGAGCCTTTCTTTTTGGCTTTGATCTCTCCGGAGCGGCTTACGGAAACCACTTTTTTCTTGGAGCTTTTGTAACTTGCTCCCGCCGCGCTCACGCTGCGGCCTCCGGAATGAATGACCAGCTGGACCTTATCGCCTTTTGAAACGGTTAGTTTCCCGTTTTCGATGTTTCCCTGCCTGGCCGATACCGTGAAAGCGGTTGCGGCGAAAGATGTCTCAGGCACCACGAAGAAGAAAAGGAACGAAAGAACAAGAAGCGAAAGGATCACATAAAGACTTTGGATACGCTGTCGAAACATAACAACACTCCTTTCTGAAATTATTTAATTGTGGTTTGCACCACGGAAGCCTCGGAAAGGCCCGGCTCAAATGAAACGCCAAAAGCACTCAAAAGCTTCCCGGCAAGGGCCGAATAATCAGACAGCATGTACAGATCAGATGCAGGCGTCCGTATCCGGTATATAGAATTTAGTACCTCCATGGCGCTTTGGGGAGTAAAGTCTCCCGAAAGGCCTCCCAAAGAAAGTTTTTGAGACAGTTCCATGCGGTATATCTCTTTCATATATTGTACCGCACAGGATCTGTCGGTGTCTATCCTGCCTCTTTCCGGCATGGATGGCGGAATCCTGATCCGGTGCACAGATCCGATCTTTCTGGAAGACAATTCAAGATGCGGATACTGGACCGCCAGGAACGATTGCTGATAGCAGTGGTTGAGCAGGAGAGAGGACGGCGGGTCGTCAACAAATTCGATCAGGGAGACAACCTTTAAATAAGGAAACTCCCGGGGGAATGCATCCCGCATCCTGTTTTCCATCCCGCAGCACTGCAGCGCAGCGGTTTCATACGCCCCGTATTTATAGATGGAGTAGGAGCTCGGGGAAGAGGCAAGATAGCGAAGCCCGTTCGCGTTGGGAACGAATCCGTTTTCTTCCGTGATCTGCCCGACGCATTTTCCCGTAACCTTTTTCATCCACCCGCCATCGGGCGGCCTTTCATAAGTTACCAGGTAAACATAGTACCGGCCGTTAAGTGCCCGGATTTCAGTAGGCCCGAAGCACGAAGGCCTTTTTTGTTTTATATTCTCGGGAACGCTCACGCACAAAACCTCCTTTCCAAAAGAGTCAGATCCCGGTGAAGCCGAAAAGCATCAATCACTTATCCGTATCTTACGGATACAGTATATAAAAAATAATTTACGCCGTCAATAGGAATGAAAAAAACAAATAAACGATATATAATTAAGATTAGACAATAGCAGGTGGTTGCTATCAAGATAGTTTCATGGCACACAAGCAAAGAAAAAAGCCTTTAGGCAGGAGGGATAATGTGAAGAACATAAGACTTTTTCGATCCGGATAAAGAACATGTTACACCACGGCTGAAGCAACCAATCAACAAGAAAGGAAATGAGCCTTATGCAAAAAACGAAATCATTCATCAGCAAGGCAAAAGCCATCATGGCGACGCTGCTTATCGCTGGATTCATGGTCCCGTCCGCATTTGCCGCCACGCTCACACAAACGGCCACCGGCCTCCAGCCGGAGGAGCATACGTGGTGTCACGTAGCGATCAAGAAAACGGACGCAGACTCCAATCCGATTATGAAGGGGCGAGGAGCCGATGGCGACCAGACAGGAGACACGTCATGGGTTGGCACGGAATTTACCATCTATGCAAACTCCAGCGACGGTGACGCGCACAGGTATGACAACTATGGCAACGGCATTTCCTACAGAAAGGGAGAGCCGATTGAAACAATCGTTGTCAACGCGCAGGGCTACGCCGTGACACGCATCCCGATCGAGGGCAACACGGACTATTACATCAAGGAGACCGGCATCAAGGACGGCTACATTCCAGACACAGGCTCCAACTACCCGGTTTATTATTTCAAGACCACAGCAGGGACAAACCAGAACGATTTCCGGTACGTTGACGCCGTCAGCGGCAAGGTAATCGGAACCAACTCCGATTTCAACGCATGGGTCAGCAACAAAAACGTGCAGGGCAGCGGCTTTGGCGTATATGCAAACCTCGTCCGTCACGGCGGCGTGAAGGTCAAGAAATACGACAAGGAGAGGGACAATGACTGGGGACACGGTGACACGGACCTGTCCGGTGCCCAGTTCACCATCGTCAACTCCTCGACATACCACGCACTGAATGCTGCCGGCGCGGTAGACGCTAACGGAAACAGGATCGGCGGCCGGCTCGTTGAGAGCGCGCATCTGGGGAACAGTCCGACGTATGCGCAGGTTCTTGCCGCAGCGGCAAACTCCACCATGCAGGTCATCACGACGAACCGTGACGGGGACGCCGCCACGGGCGCAGCCGATCTGCCGTACGGGACCTACTATATTATTGAGACGCAGGCACCCTTGTCAAAGACATCCCCCAGCTACAAGGTAAACACATCCTGGGTCGGAAAGGTTGTCATCCGCGAAAACGGCAAGATGTACAACGTGACAACGGTCCAGGGCAAAGAGCATGACACCTACAATCACACCTATTACGGATCCTCCTTTGATTTCGCAGAGGACGCATGGGCCACAAGGGACCAGATCTTCCGCGGCGGCATCAAGCTCCAGAAGATCGACAAAGAGATGGGGCTGAACACCCGCCAGGGCATCGGCTCCCTTGAGAACGCCGAGTTCACGATCATCAACGCATCCCAGTACCCTGTCCGCAACACGGACAAGAAGGATATCGCCACCGTAAAGGGCAGCCTTTCAGCAAACCCGACCTGGTCAGAGATCAAGAGCCTGATCACAAAAGCGGAGAGCGGGGAAGCCGAGAACTGCATTGTCGAGAAGATCTATACAAATAAGGAAGGACTCGCCTCGACGGGCGACTTTGACCTGCCGTACGGAACGTACTACGTCATTGAGACGAAGGCATCCTACGGATACTTCCTCGACGACACCTTTGTCGGAAAAGTCGTTGTCCGCGATGACGGACATGTATACACCATCGGCGACCTGAAGGATGACGGCTCATTCGTCCTCACCCAGCCGACCGCGGCAGGCGGATCGTTCACGGACATCAACGACAAGACATCCCAAACAGCCGCGACCGTCGACCAGCAGATCAGAAGAAACAATTTCTGGTTCTACAAGGAGAACGAAGACTCCGAGCGCAAGCAGTACATCCCGTTCCTGATCTCTGCCATCCGCAAGGATCCGGACACAGGAAAAGAGACCGTCATCGAGAGCCACGCAATCCTCGCGAATGAATACGGGTATGTCAACAGCGCAAGCTCCTACACGCGTTCGAGAAACGGCCGCGTGCAGACCTTCAGCAGAAAGCACAGCTACAAAACGAACCATCTGGATGATTATGTCAACAAGGACACAATGATCCTCGACGAGGAAGCCCTCAAAAACGAGTTCGGAGAGAACTGGGGCGCTGAAGTGTCCACATGGGGCATTTACTTCATGGGCAACGGAATCCTTTCCGGAAGCGAAATGGTGGATTCCGGCATGGTCAATGATTCCTATGGTTCTTTGTACCCCGGGTACTACCGCGTAACCGAGATTTCCTGCAAGGACAACCAGAGCAACGAGGAGAACCTGATCGCCTCCCCGTTTGCGCCGGGCAAGGAAATTTACGTCTACAACTATGACGGAACCTCAGACGGCGAAGAAGGCAGCGAGCTCTACTTCCCGAAGAGCGGAAACAACGACGTCATGACACCGCTTGCGGCCCCGCTGAACGAAGCCGCGACCTACCAGGACAAGGAAATCCACACGCTTTCCGAGTCTCTCGACGTTGAGAGTTCTACCAAGACAGTCCCGGCGAGAAGAAGCGTTGAGGTCAAGGATACCATCTGGTACGGCCACCTTACCTCGGACCACAAGTACAGGGTTGAAACGCAGTTTGTCGACCTCACGCACAACAGCATCCCGCTGGTCATTCTCGGGACGAACGACGAGAACTGCACCATATCCGAGGATTCCCTGTGGGTATGCAAGGAGTTCCAGCCCGACCAGCACAACATGTGCGGCGACCTGAACACATCGGAAGCCGGCGTCACCGTATCCGCGCTTCTGAACACGAAAGCGCTCTGCGGCCATCACATCCTCGCAATCGACTATCTGTACCAGTGCAACGACCTGACAGACAAGGACAACGTGGACGGCGCATGGACGCTTGTCAAGATCCACCCGTATTCGGCAGACGCCGCATATGACTACGAAGGAATCGTCCCGGGATCCTCCGACGACGATTACGAATCACAGGTACTGGCACAATCCCTGTATGTCCCGGATCTTGAAACGCATGCCATCGACACGATCACGAAAGACCGTGAAGGCGCCAAGGCCGAAAAGGACGGCATCCATGACACGGTCACCGTCTCCAACCTGTGGTCCGGAGACGACTACGCGGTTGTTCTGAAGCTGCGTGACACGAAGACCGGCGAATATGTCAAGGACAAGGAAGGAAACGACCTGTACGTCGTATCCGGCGAGCACGACCTTGACAGCAAGACAAACGACGAAGCGCCGTGGAGCAAGACGATCGAGCTTCCGGACTTCGAGATTGACTCGACCGCTTTTGAAAACGACAAAGCGATCACGGTCGCCGCGATCCTTTACCGGAAGGCATCCGGACAGATCATCGGCAACCCGGCCCTGACAGACGACCCGCAGGCGCTTGTCATCCATGACAGCCTGTATGACGAGTCCGAGACGATCCGCTGGGCAGACATCACGACAGACGCCCAGGACGAGAACACGAAGGACGATGTCGGCCAGAGCAAGGACGACGCAATCATCTACGACTTTGCGACGCTCCACAACATCATCTTCGACGACGATGACTACGACGGAAAGTACACCTATCAGGTAACCGGCCATCTGGTATACCAGAAAGACTTCACCGACCTTGACGGAAACGCGCACAAGGCAGGCGACACGGTAGAGACCCTGGACGGCACAAAAGACACCGTCACGATCACATCGGATGCTGCAGGCAACATCACGGCAACCTTCAAAGACGGCTCCAGCGCGCAGGTTGAGATCATCAGCCGCAGGAACGGCAAGAGCGTCGGCAAGAAGGTCAACGAAAGCACGCCGTGGGACAACCGTTACATCGACGATCCGACAAGCCTGATCTGTGACCTGACTGTCCGCATGGAATACCATGTGAAGTCCTCGATCCTTGAAGGCGGCACAACGGTTGCATACGAATACCTGTACCACGACAAGGCAGGCGAGTGCAAAACAGAGATCGCCCGCCACGAAGACATCACCGACAAAGACCAGACCGTACACTACCCGCATGTCGAGACCTCGGCCGCGGACGGCGAGACGACAGACGATGTCGGAGCGCTGAGTGCGGAAGCGACGATCGTTGACACCGTATCCCTGACCAACCTGATTCCGGGACGCCACTACATCGTAAAAGGAATCCTCAAGGATCAGGAGACCGGAGAGAACTTCCTTGTCAACGGCGACAAGGTGGAGAAGACGGCTACGATCTACGTCACGCCCGACGGAGAGATCACATCCGGAAACGGCGAGAAAGTCGAAACCGTAAGCTACAACGAAGAGAAGAATGAAGTCTGCGGCACCGTAGACCTTACCTTCCGTTTCGACGCAAGGCATCTGGAAGGAAAGACCTGCGTCGTATTTGAAGACCTGATCCACAACGGCGTAAAAGTGGCCGTCCATCACGACATCCACGACGAAAAGCAGACCGTCCACTTCCCGAAGATCAGGACAAAAGCAAAAGATAAAGACACCACGGACAGGGTCGGCCAGCTGACAGAGCAGGAGACCTTCATTGACACGGTGAACTATGACAACCTGGTCATCGGCCGTGAATACACGCTGCAGGGCGTGCTCATGAACAAAAAGACCGGACTTGCGCTTCTTAACAAGGACGGAAACCAGATCACGGCGGAGCGCACGTTCAAAGCCGGAGAGGAAGAAGACGGCCTTGTCGTCAGCGAGAAGGACGAGAAAAAGAAATGCGTTTCCGGCACCGTAGACCTTGCATTCAAGTTTGATTCCTCCCTGCTGGAAGGAAAGACGCTTGTTGCATACGAGACGCTTCTGCACAACAAGGTTGAAGTAACCGTCCACAAGGACATCAACGACAAAGACCAGACCGTGCATTACCCAAAGGTACGCACCAGCGCCCTGGAAGGTAAGGTCGGGGACGAAGTCGGTGAAGACGCGATTACAACAATTGTGGACACTGTCCAGTTCTGGAATCTGATCCCCGGAAAGGAATACACCATTTCCGGCATCCTGATGGACAAAGACACGAAGAAGCCGCTTCTTGTCGGAGGAGAGCAGGTTACCCAGAGCGCAACCATCACAGTAAACGAAGACGGAACCGTCACCGCAGCAAACGGCGAAAAGACGACCGTCATTGAAGCAGACCTTGAAGGGGAAAGTGTTTCCGGCACCGTAGACCTGACCTTCAGCGTGGATGCAACATCGCTTCAGAACAAGACCGTCGTCGCGTTCGAAGACATGTACCACAACGACGTCAAGGTGGCGTTCCACGAGGACCTGAAAGACCTCGCGCAGACGCTGCACTTCCCTGAGTTAAAGACAACCGCGGCAGATTCCGTATCCGAGGACAACGTCGGCCACGTCGCCGAGGAAGAGGTCGTAACGGACGACGTCCTTTACAAGAACCTCGTAATCGGGCGTACCTACACAGTCAAAGGAATCCTTATTAATAAGGAAACGGGCACCCCGCTGATGAAATCCGACGGAAGCTTCATCACATCGGAAGCGACCTTCACGGCAGGAGAGGAAAGCCCGGTCAACCGCATCACAAACACGTACGAGGAAGAAAAGGAAGTCGACGGCGTTTACTCGCTCGTCTTCCGGTTCGACTCCAGCCTCCTGAAAGGAAGCACCGTCGTCGCGTTTGAAGACCTGTACCACAACGACATCAAGGTCGCAACGCACAGTGACATCAACGACGAAAGCCAGTCCATCCACTACCCGGCGGTTTACACAATGGCATCCGACAAGATTACCGGAGACCATGTCGGTACGATCTGGGGCGAGCTGATGAACGGCCCGCGGAAGGACGCAGGCGACAATGTAAAAGAGGAAGACCGTGAGATCTTCGTAGATACCGTCAAGCTCATCAACCTCGCGCCCGGAAAGACCTACGTTGTAAGCGGGCAGCTGTATGACGCGGATGCGAGCCGGATCGCCGAGAGCCCAGTCGCCCTCGAAATTGACGGACAGCCGATCACGCAGAGCGCGACGATCACCGTTTCGGTTGACGGCAAGACCATCACCGGAAGCAACGGCGAGAAGACCGAAGTCCTGTATGGTTCCGAGAACCGTACGGACGGAACGGTTGACCTGATGTTCACTCTGGATTCCTCAAAAGTCCAGGGCAAGGAAATCGTCGCATTCGAAAAACTGTACCACCACTTCTCCTACAAGGAAGACACAACAGAAGTGGAAGAGAAAGACCTGATCACAAGCCACGAGGACTACACCGACAAAGACCAGAGCGTAAGCGAGGTTGACATCGCGACAACAGCCCTCGACGCGAACACTAAATCCCATGTGGGAAGCGTGCCCGACACGGCGGACAAATACGCAGTGCTCAACGACGAAGTGCATATGACGAAGCTCGTCAAGGGCATGGAATACCAGGTGAAAGGCGTCCTGGTAGACCTGACGCACTCCAAGCTTGCTGACGGAACGATCGTATACCTCAAGACGGACGGCACGACAACAAGCGACAGGGAGGAAGCATACACCGAGGTTATCACCTTCACGGCTTCTTCCGACACGGAAACCCACAACCTGAACTTTGCGCTGAAATCAGACAAGGTACAGGGCATTGCCGTAACGGTATTTGAAGACCTGTACCACAACGGCGAAAAGATCTCCTCGCACCCGTCCGGGGACGACAGCAGATCTTACGACGCAAGCCAGCTGAAAGCGCAGACGGTCATCTACCCGACCGGCAAGACCAACGCAGAGGACAACAACACGGCCGCTCACACAACGCTCGCATCGACGCGCAGGACGGTCACAGACCACGTATACTTCGAAGACCTTCTTGTCGGGGAAGAATACAAGATCAAGGGCGACCTGGTATACCAGGAAGACTTCACAGACGCAGACGGCGTAGAGCACAAAGCGGGCGACATCCTCATGACAAGGGAAGTTTCCCTGAACATTACAGGAACGGATGACGGCGCAAAAGTCACTGCGCAGTACACAGATTCCATAGAGGAAGCGCCTGTCGACAGCGTAACGGTCACAGAGTACCCGAGCGGTGACAGAACGGTAACCGGATATGTGAGCCTTGACTTCACATTTGACGCGAGCCTTCTGAACGGCGCGACCACGGTCGTGGAAGAGACCTTCTACTACCAGGATTACCCGATCTTCATCCACGCTGACCTCAGCGACCTGCCGCAGACCGACAGGATCCCGAAGATCATGACCACCGCAACCGTGAACGACCTTGATGAATCCGCGGTTGTGGACAAGGACGGCAACTACATTGACATCACGATCGTCGACACGGTCAACTACGAGAACCTCTGGACGCAGGAGCTTCTCGACAAGCTTGCGGAGGATGCAAGGAAGATCCACTACCTTGACGGAAGCGAAATGGAAAGGGATGGGGACATCTACACCGTATCCGAGAAAGCGGAATACATCCTCAAGGGCGTCCTGATGGACAAAGAAACGAAGGAGCCGCTCACAAACAACGACGGCGGCATCTACGAGGTATATTCCGAGCCGTTTACGCCGGAAAGCGAGGACGGAAGCCTGGATGTCGTATTCACGATCAACGCAGGCGACTTTGTTGACGAGAGCGGCAATACCGCTCTGGAAGGAAAGACGCTTGTCGTCTTCGAGGATCTGTACCTTACAGGGAACAAAGACGACATCAACGACGACAACCACGTCGCCGAGCACCACGACATCACGGACGACGAGCAGGACATCCGTCTGCCGAAGGGCCGCACGCATGCAACGGACGGCATCCCGGAAGACGTTCTGAAAGACCTGGAGGAAGGCACAAACATCCACGAAGCGCTGCTTGCGCTGCACGACGGTGAAGCCGTCTCGACAGAGCACGAAGTCTTCGCAGGAAAGGACGTAACCATCACCGACATGGTAACCTTCTCCAACCTGCACGGAAACAGCAAGTACACAGTCAGCGGAACGCTGATGGTTGTAACAGAGTTTGGCGAAGACGGAAAGCCGGTCAAATGGGAAGAAGCGAAGGACGACAACGGAGCCGTCATCACAGCGGAGACCGAAGTTGACACGAGCACCTATTCGACCGACTACAACGCCTCCGTATCCGGCTACACAATGCTGACGTTCACCTTCCCGGGAACAAAGCTCGCCGGAAAGACAACCGTTGCTTTTGAGACATTCGAAAGAGACGGAAAGACAATCTTCGTCCACGCAGACATCAATGACGCGCCGCAGCACATCTTCATCCCGAAGATCCGCACGCACGCGACAGAAGTCTACAGCGGACTGGACGAGTCGATCGCAAACGCCGACACGATCATCATAGACCGTGTCACCTACCAGAACCTTGAGTATGGCAAGGAGTACACACTGTCCGCTTCCATGCACAGCAAGGAAGACGGCAGCGAGATTGAGGGCACCAAGGTCAGCGGTTCCTTCATAGCAGGAACCAAGGACCAGTACATCTCCAAAGACGGAACCAAGGTCATGACCAAAGAGCAGCTGGAAGCGCTCCTTGGAAAGGCACAGGAGCATGCCGCCGAATGGAGCGAAGACCTCAAGCCTCAGCTGATCACAGCGGATGGCGCGAAAGAGTACTCCGACGATGGCGAATATTCCATGCCGGGCGAAAGCACGGAAGAGCTTGAAAGCTGCGGAAAGACGAACCCGGATGTCACCGGCGACATGATGAACCGGTGCAACGGCGAAGTATACGTCGTCATCCCGGTTGACACCTCCAAGATGGAAGGAAAGACCATCGTAGCCTTTGAGACGCTCCTTGCAAAGGACAAGGACGAAACGCCGAAGGTCGTTGCAGAGCACCACGACATCACGGATGAAGAGCAGGACATCAAGATCCCGAAGATCCGCACGCATGCGGGCCTTGCCTATGATTCCATCGAGGAAGGAAAGCTCTACATAAACGACAACGTATCGTTCGAGAACCTGACAGTCGGAAGAGAGTACATTCTGCGCGGAGTCCTGATGAACAAAGCGGACGGCAAGAGCACCGGCTACACAGCCGAGACGAAGTTCGTGCCGACCGTCCCGTCAGGCAATGTAACGGTAACCTTCGTAATTGACAGGGACAAGAGCGCCGGAGCAACCTTCGTTGCATTCGAAAAGCTCATTGCCCTGAACACAAAGGGAACCGGCACCGTAACAGCCGTCCATGAGGACATCACGGACGAAGAGCAGAGCGTACCGATCCCGAAGATTGCAACAAAGGCATCCCTGGATGCGAAGAGCGGTGATGCAAGCAGCGGAAAGATCAGCATCAACGACGATGTGACCTATGAGAACCTGACGGTCGGACAGGAATACATCCTGCGCGGAGTCCTGATGAACAAGTCAACAGGAAAAGCCACGGAGATGACCGCAGAAACGACCTTCACGCCGAGCGCGCCAAACGGAACGCAGAGGCTCACGTTCACCTTCGACCGTGAGAAAGCGAAGGGCGAGACATACGTCGCATTTGAACGACTGATCGTCAAGACCGATGCCGGAGAAACCGTTGTCGCGATCCACGAGGACATCGAGGATGCCGCCCAGACAGTGCTTGTTCCTGTAATTGCAACCAACGCGACCGTAAACGGATCCAAGACCGCGACCGCAGGAAAGAACACCAATGTGGTAGACACCGTGACATATTCCGGACTGGAGCCCGGACGCACCTATACGCTGAAGGGTGTTCTGATGAACCAGAAGACCAAGAAAGCGACAAACATTACCGCAACAAAGACCTTCACGCCAACCGCCGCAAACGGAACCGAGAAGCTGACGCTCACCGGCGACACATCCAAGTACGGCGGAGACAGCCTGGTCGTATTCGAGAAGCTCTACACGAAGAACGACGCCGGCGAAGAGTATCTTGTTGCAAACCATGAGGACATCAAGGACAAGGCACAGACCGTGACCTTCAAGAAGGACAAGACGTCAAATCCTGGCAACAGCACAACGTCCACCCCGGTGAACACCGGCGACACCTTCCGTTACGGACTTGCGGCACTCCTGGCCGTCCTTGGTGCAGTAATGCTTGGAATTCTCGCAAAGAGAAGGAAGAAAACCGTGTAAACAATACCCTTCCGGGGACGGGCGATGCCCGTTCCCGGTACGGCTGCCAAAGCAGCCTGCAACTTTTATACCGATCTGCCCATCAAAGAAAGAGAGGGAGAAGCATGTATAACAAGAAGAGGGCCAATGCAAGAGTTTTAGCTTTCCTGCTCAGTACGACATTGGCATTTTCAACATCCGCGGGGACCAGCCTTGCCCTTGCCGGCGAGACCGATGGCCGGGGCAGCGTTGACGCTTCTCTGACGCCGCCGAGCGCAGCGCCGGAGGACGAGCGTGGGATGGTTTCCGCACAGGAGAGCGGCCAAGCGGTAATCCCTTCAGACCAGGGAACGCCAAGCGCGCCCCAGATAGAGACGCCGCAGCCAGCTCAGACAACAGAAGTACAGCCGCAGACACAGGCAGCGATGGAAGAAGCGCCAAGGGAATCGGTTCCCGCCGCAACTCCGGTGCAGCCAGACGCGGCCAATCAAGAAAGCGCACCCACTGCCACAGCTCCAGCGGCAGAAAGCACAGCAAGCGCGGAAGTGAAGGAGGCCGTGTCAAACGACTATGAGATCCTTACAAACGGATCCTTAATCACATCCATTGCCCCATCCGCTCCCCTTGCGGGAATTGCTTCGTCCCTTGGCGGGACCGGGCTTGCCGTCATCGACGCGGCAACGGGCCTTCGTTATGCTGTCACGGAATCAGACACCGCACAGGGCGTCCTTTCCGCCATCAAGCAGGGCTCAAAGATCGCTGTCACAAACGCAGACGCGGACATTGCGAGATACCAGATCAGCATCACCGAAAAGCAGGTAAGCCTCACGGACCTGCGCGAAGAAATGTGCCAGGTTAGCTTTGACGCAAACGGCGGTTCCATTAACGGAAGCTATGCATTTACCGCGGCAAAAGGGGATGCCATCAGCCGTTTCGCAAAAACCCCCGAAAAGGCGGGGTATCAGTTCTGCGGATGGTTTTACGGCCCGGAGGACACGGCCGCGCGGGTATATGAGACGGATTTCATCGCGCAGGACACGATCCTGTATGCCCACTGGACAAATGGCGGCACCCAGAACATCACCTACCGTTTCGGATACACGCTCAGCGGCGCCTCAAAGGCGGTAGAATTCACCGAGCCGTATGCGGTCGTATCCGGCACGTACAATGTCATCCGGTTCCCGGCAGCAAGCGTATACGGAATGGTCATCTCCGCATGGGTTGACAGCAACAGCCAGCCGATCACCGGAACGATGATGACCGGCAGCACGACCGTAGACGCCGTATGGGAGCAAAACGCCGCCCCGGCACAGCCGGCCGTCCTCCCGGAGCAGGCCCCCGAACAGGAGAGCACGCCCCAAATGCAGGAGCGCAGTGAGGAGGCTGCAAACGAAACAGCCTTTTTGCAGGCGGACACGACCTACAGCGTATCAATCAACACGGGAGACGACGCAGAGCCCGGATCCCTTACCGTAGATGTCACCGCAGACGGCACCTACACGCTTCCGGACGTAAAAGAAGTGCTTTCTTCAGAGGAATCCCTGAACTGGCCGGTCGACGACGTCCCGACGCGGGAAGGATACGTCTTCCTCGGCTGGAAATACAGCGGCGGCGGGGACAGCCTTATGGAGGATTTCACCGATTCCTCCATCGAGTTCAGCACAGACATATCCCTTGAAGCACAGTGGGCGCCCGGAATCAAGGTCGAGTGCGGCGCCGATGAAAACAACCTGTACATCAACGGAACGAGCACGCCCGCCGCGACGACAGGCGCGGGATTGGCGGAAACGCTTGCAGCCGTATATGAGACAGCCAACGGTGAAACGATTGATCTGTCCGGCACAAGCGCTGATTACCAGACCATGGACGGGGGCATCTCCGGAGAAGACCCGAAGACCATGCGCAACAAGCTTTCCGACGGCGATACCGCCGACGCGGGAACCTGTTTCTCAGCCGCATCCGACCAGGGCGTTCTGATCCTTTACACCCCCACCGAGGAAAAGGCACGCTTCAGTGTTTCCAAGCAGACCGGCACAGACAACACCTATTTCGTCGCGCCGATCCCGGAAGAAAACTACTTCCTGATCCAAGTCTCCTACAACCTCAATTACGACGGGGCAGAGGCGATTGACACCTTCGGTTTCCGCACGAACGAGGAAGCTCTGAGCTACTTCGACGTGGAGGATCCGGAGCGCGACGGGTACAGCTTTGACGGCTGGTACTATGACGCGGCATGCACGCTGAAGGCGGATCTTGCGGACTACAACAATGACGACATCACACTGTATGCAGGATGGATCCCGGAGGATTCCTTCCCCGTTGCATACAATATGAACGATGCCGAATTCACGGACGACCACAACGACACGGTTGTCACCTTCAGCACCGCCAAATACGGAACCAACGCCATCAACGGAGAGGCCATCAACGCGGAGGACTACGCCGCGGAGAGTATAGATGAGCGCGCCTTCAAGGGCTGGTTCACAGCCCCAGACGGCGGAGAAGAAGTCACCGGCAAAGACTACGATGCGTCCATCACCACTGTTTACGCGCAGTGGGGCGACGTCCTGGACCTTGTGTTCTGTGACGACGACGAATCAGATTTTGAGTATATCGATGCAATATCCGCCCCGGACGGTGACACGCTCCGGAGCATGTACGGCGACTCGTATACCATGCCGAAGCCGATCCCGCGGGAAGACTACAATTTCGCGGGCTGGTACACGGCCCCGACCGGCGGGACAAAAGTCACGCTCGATACCGTCCTTTCCGAAGACATGGCATCCGACGGAACCATCACCCTGTACGCACACTGGTCGCAGACAACGTACAGCGTATCGTTTGACCCGGCCGGCGGCGCATTTGCCAACGGCTCGACAGACGTACTTGTCAAAGAGGTCGGCGAGGGAGACACCCTCGGAACCCTGCCGTACGTCAAAAAGGAAGGCTACAGACTGGTCGGCTGGTTTGATGAAGACGACAACGAAGTCGACAGAAACACCGAGCCGACTTCGGATGCCACATACACAGCGCGTTGGGAGGAGAAGGAAGTCGGCGTACAGACGCTTACGCTTCCGGCGCACTCCCTTGAGGTGGAGTCCATTGAGGATCTCGACACACTGTTCAAAGACTTCACCTACACACCTTCCAACGCGGCCAACGCGAGGTTCGTCTGGACATCGAGCAACCCGGATGTGATTTCCGTCATCGATACCCAGAGCAAAGGAAAAGAGGAATGGAGCTCAAGCGTCACACCGTTCTCACTCGGCTCGGACGGATATGCCGACATCGTCATATCCACCGCAGATGGCGCCACCTCCGATTCCTGTACGGTAACGGTCAAAAAGAAGCAGCCCGTAACCAGCATTGACATCTACCGCAACTCAACACAGAACGTCACCGCATCCACGATCGAGGTGAAATACGGAGAAGACCTCAACCTTTCGAGAGTCTTCAATCCCTCCAATGCGGACTCCGGGACAGACGGCTCGTGGTCATCGAGCAATCCTTCCGTGATCGCGGCGGAAAGCAGCGGCTTTGTCTACAAGGGCATCGGCACAACCGTCCTAACCTTCACGAACAGCGAAGGCGTCAGCGCTTCCGTAACGGTCATCGTCAAGGAAGACGACAAGATCAACGAAGAGCACAGCGTCAGAACCCTCGCATATGTAGTCCCGGGAACCCAGACCGTGCATATGGGCGATCCTGTAAACCTGAACATCATTTACACCCCGATGACAGATGTCCACAACGCCACCTTCGTCTGGACATCCGACAACCCGGACGTGCTGAGCGTATCCTCAGACGGCCGGAACGTAAACTACTCCTACGGCGGATCCACGGGAACCGCGCACATCACGGTTTCTACGGAAGACGGAACGATCCACGCGGTCAAGACAATCGTTGTGGTAGAGAAGGATGCCGTTGACTGGACGCCGGACAAGAAGACCTACTACACCGTATCCTTTGAGACCTTCGGCGGAAGCGCCCTTCCGGACGAAACGGTAGAGGCCTTCAACAGCGCCATCCTCCCGACCCCGACGAAGGACGGCTATGTATTTGACGGCTGGTACTTTGACAACAGCTTTACCGGCGAGCCGGTAACGTCACTGGTACCAACAGCAGACACGATCCTGTATGCGCACTGGGTGGAAGACCCGAACCGTCCGAACATCTACACCATCACCTTTGAACCGCAGAACGGCAATAAGGCAACCGTAGTTTCCTACGAGGAAGGCTCCATGCTCGGCGCATTCCCGGCAGTCACCTACGAAGGATACCATCTGATCGGATGGTTTACCGCAGACGAAGGCGGAGAAGAGGTAACGGCCTCCACGCTTGTCACGGAAGACAAGGCATATTACGCACACTGGGTCAACATGGAAGAAGAGGGCAGATACCTCTTAACCCTCGACCCGAACGGCGGCACCCTCAACGGCTCGTCAAAGGCTTCCCTCATGGAGTCCGACCTTATCGTGGGACAGGCCTACTGGAATGACGTCAGCAGCTACATCCCGACCATGCCGGGCCACAAGTTCACCGGCTACTTCGACGCGAAGGAAGGCGGGACCAAGGTATACAACGCAAACGGATCCTGCGTCAAGGGCACTGCGTACTTCGACGAAGAGGGTAAATTCAAAGGCAGCGCCAACCTGAACGTCTTTGCCCACTGGGAAGAGACAGCAGAGAAGTTCGAACTCAACTTCGACACAAGAGGCGGAAACAAGATCGCTCCGGTCAAGTACGATGTCAACACAACCGTCACAGACCTGCCGACCCCGACCAGGGAAGGCTGGACATTTCTTGGCTGGTTTGAGCATGCGACAGCCGGAACCCCGATCACCTCTGTTCTGATCGACAAAGACAAGACCATCTACGCGCAGTGGGAAAAGAACCCGTCCGCGCCAGTCGTAAAAGACCACTACACGGTCACCTTCGACTCCCAGGGCGGAAGCGCGCATGATCCTGTCACCGTCAAACCGGGCGAGAGCGCAGAGCTTCCAGAACCGACCAAAGACGGCTACATCTTCCTCGGCTGGTTTGACGCGCCGACTGGCGGCAACCATGTCACGAGCATGACGCCGCAGGACGACGTAACCCTTTATGCGCACTGGACGAAGGAAAAGATCGTGGTCAAGACCTTCACGATCACCTTCGATTTCCAGGACGGCAACAAAGAAACCATCACCGGCTCCGTATATGACGACAGCACTCATGACACGCTGACCAACTTCCCGGCCGCGGAAAAGGAAAGAGCCGATTTCCTTGGCTGGTTTACAGACAAAAAGGACGGCGTAAGGGTACGTTCCTACGGCGGTGACAACGACATCACGCTGTATGCGCACTTCACGGAAGAATCTTCCGGCGAGGATACGCCTCCGGCGCTTGAGGATTACACGCTCACCTTCGATTCACAGGGCGGCACGGAAGTTGCCAGCATCACGGAAAAGGAAGGCACGTCCGTAAAAGGATTTGAGTCCCCGACCAGGGAAGGATACAAGTTCCTCGGCTGGTACACAGCATCCGACGGAGGAAACCTTGTATACTCGATTATCCTGAGAAACAACGTAACCTTGTACGCGCACTGGGCTGCAGAGGCGGAGAAGATCTACACGATCATCCTCGACAAGCAGGACGGCACGACGAAAACAACCTACACCATGAAGGTCGGCGAGACGTTCACGCTCCCGGCCGCAGCAAGGACGGGCTACATCTTTGACGGGTGGTACACCTCCCCGTCAGGCGGATCCCGCACAACAACATACAACGGAACCGAAGGCTCCGTCACAACCTTCTACGCACAGTGGACGAAAGAAACCGCTGAGCCGATCCTCGTGAAGAAGATCACGCTGAACAAGCATGAGCTCACCATCACGAAGGGACAGGGTCTTGGACTGTCCTACACATACAGCCCAAAGCCGGCATCAAACGCCTCCTTCGTCTGGACATCGAGCAACCCGGATGTCCTTGCAGTGATCACGAAAGTGGGAGACGACGGCAGCACGGCGCAAAGCCTGAAGGTGAAGAGTGCCGGGGAAGTAACCCTGACCATTTCGACCACAGACGGAACCGTATCCGACTCCTGCAAGATCACCATCAAGGAGGCGGCAGACAGCTCCACCAAGAACGGCACGACAGACGGCAGCACAGATGCCGGCAGCACAGATACCGGCAGCAAGTCCAGCGCTTCCACGCCATCCGGCAGCGGAACAACAGCAAGCAGCTCGTCTGACAGCAAGGCCGATCAGAAGTATGTGCTCACACTGGTCTCCACGACAGGCGCCGCGCAGAAGGTTACCGTAAAAGGAACCGTGACGCTGGATGCGCTTGCTGCAAAGCTCGGATACAAGGTCGGCACCTACAAACTGAAGACAGCCTACAACGCAACCGAGACCACGCTCGACAAGAACACGACGATCGAGTCCCTTGCCTCGACCGGAAGCACAGGCGACATGCTGATTATCGCCTATGACTCCGCAGGAAAAGCGATGGGCTCCGCAAAGGTCGCAAAGACAGCAGACGGCGAGTTTACCGTCACGCTTTCCAAGGGAACGAGCGCAACGCTTAACAAGTATTCGACAAACGGCACCAGTTCCGGCGACTCGACGACATCACTGTCCGGCAAGTCCACAACATCAGCAACAACCGGAACTTCCAGCGGATCCGGATCCGCATCGACCGCAACAGCAGACGGAAAGGGCGGCGCGCAGGTCGTGGCCAACCCGAGTAAGACAGGGGATCCGATCCGGTACGCTGTTCCGATCATGACACTGCTTGGCGGCATCTTCCTTACCCTGGCAGCATTCAGGAAAAGAAAGATACGCTGAGAAAAACAAAGCTTTATAAGGGGAAATAAAAAAGGGGGAGGGTAAAACCTCCCTCTTTTTTAATCCAGAAAAAAACCATCTATGATCCAGAACAAGGAAAACCGATATTTCCATGTGACGCCAAAGCAAAACATGGAATCCATCTTATCAAAAGGATTGATCGCGCACATCGGGAAAAGAAGCAAAGAAATGGGGGAAACGCAGGAAGCAATCTATCTGTTTCCCACTTTCGAGGAAATGAACAACGCCCTGTTAAACTGGCTCGGAGAATGCTTTCAGGACACGGAGGATCTGGTGATCCTCCAAATAGACGTCCCGGAAGATTTTCCAATCTACAGGCCAACAAACAGTAATGGGAACGCCTTCTATGAAGTACATTGCTTTTGCGACATTCCCCCCAAATACATCACCGCAATTTACGATGAGCAATACAACCAGATAAAGGGAAGAAGCCCAAAAGCCTACAAGAAAGACCCGGTGCAAAAAAGATCCATAAGATAAAGAAGCAGAAACCACGAAAAAAGGGAGAAAACCATGAACACACCCATGTATGCCATTCTCGTCATTCTCATTTTGGTTCTCATCTGGCTGATCGCCGCAAACATCCGGATCGTACCGCAGGCACAGGCATTTGTCCTTGAGCGCTTCGGCGTATACAGCAACACCTGGGAAGCCGGCCTCCACATAAAGACGCCATTCGTTGAAAGGATCGTCAGAAAGGTATCCCTGAAAGAACAGGTTTACGACTTTGAGCCGCAGCCCGTCATCACGAAGGACAACGTAACCGTCACGGTCGACAGTGTCGTTTTCTGCCAGATCTCCGACCCGAAGCTGTACTGTTACGGGATTGAGGACCCCATCAAGGGCCTCCAGAACTTAACGGCCACGACGCTGCGAAGCATCATCGGAAACATGGAGCTGGACGAAACTCTGTCCGGCAGGGAAACCATCAACACCAAAATGCGCTCATCCCTCGACGAGGCAACGGACCCATGGGGACTGAAGGTCACGCATGTGGAAATCAAGAACCTCCTCGTAGATGACCAGATCGAGGCGATCATGAGCAAGCAGATGAAAGCCGAGAGAGAGCGCCGCCAGACCGTCCTTGAAGCGCAGGCACACCAGGAAGCGGTCGTAAGCCGTGCAGAGGGCGACAAGCAGGCAAAGATCCTTGCCGCCGAAGCGGAGCGAGACGCGCAGATCGCGCTTGCGCAGGGCAAAGCGGAATCCATCCGCCTTGTCTATGAAGCAGAGGCTGCCGGCCTCCAGAAGCTTGCCGACACCAGCATCAACGAAAAGGTACTCCGCCTGAAGGGCCTTGATTCCTTGAAAGAGGTCGCAAACGGAAGAGCAACCAAAATATTCATGCCGACAGACCTTTCGAGCATCGTCTCCACGCTGGGTATTGCCGGGGAATCCATGGGAATCGGGGACGCAACCCCCATCGATAAAGAAGAGAAGGTTTCGTCCGGATTAGATCTTTCCGATCCCTGCCTGCACGAAGAAGGCCGCAGCAAAGCAACGCGGGAAGCAGCGTTCACATCTGCGGAAATCGAGAAAAAGATAAAAGAAATGTACAACAAAGAAACAGACGACACTACAGACGATTAAGGAAGGAACTGTTATGAGGATCACGCCACACTCCAAATACAGAGGAAAGCCCTGTTCCTATGTAGGAACGGGATGCGCCTTTGAGGATGTCACAGGCAGGCCTTTTACAGTTTCTGTCCGAAAACACCAACCGCGCCGCTGTCTGCGTGCTTGGCCACTTCATATATGTAAACGGAGAAGATTACTGGTCGTTTTTCAATAACGAGAACGACCCCGTCGTCTGTGTCTGGTACATAAAGGAACAAAAATCATGAAACGCATTCAAATCAGAAAAACCATCTCTGCAGCCATCGCCATTTCCATGCTTGCCACGGGAATCACCCACGCCGAAGACATTGAAATCGAGCCGATTGCCATTTCCCAGAGCACACAGGCCGGAATGGCCTACTACCAATACCAGGACGAATACCAGGCCGCGCAGTACAAATACGCATCGGACAACATCTATGTGGCCTGCACGCCATACGAGCTTACGACAGGCGGAAAGTACATCCTGACGCACGTCGTATTAAACTCCGGAGACCAGATCGAAGGAATCCTTTCCTATGACACATGGGGAGGAGAGCGGGAGACGGCCGTGGACGCAGCTGCGCGCACCGGTGCCGTCCTCATGATCAATGCATCCTATTTCGATTACGGGACAGGGGAGCCGGTTGGCGGAAGAATCGCGATCGCAAACGGATATGTCCAGAACGACGAGGTCTGGACCAACAGTTATGAGATCTGCCTTTACAACGACGGCACGCTGCTTACGCCAAACGAGGGAATCCCCGCAGGCGTCCTGCTCTCAACCGGATGCAAATTTACGTTTGGAACCGGGGAGGACACGCTGATCCAGGACTACGCATGCCTGCCGCTCAAGGACGTCAAGTGGGCCTCCGCCACCTATCCCAGGTGCTGCATCGGAATGGTCAGGCCATGCGAATACTACATCATCACGGCGGGGGAGTACCCGTATGCCCACGGGATCACGCTGTATGACGAGCAGGCCATTCTTTCCTCCCTTGGCTGCAGCTACGCAAGAGGGCTTGACGGCGGGGGAAGCGCAACGCTTGTTTTGAACGGGGAGCTGATCAATTCCCCAGCCGAAACAGGTTCTGCGAGAAAAGTGATCGATTTTATCGGTTTTTACGAATAATCAAAAAGCCGCAAATTTTCGCGCCTTCCAAAAAGGCACCACGCCTGATATTTATGATTCAGAGGCGTTTTCTGAAAGAAAAAACAAATAAAACCGCGACCTGATAGATAATAGAATCAGGAAAAGAGCGACGAAGATCGCCTTCGCAAAAAAGAAAAGCCTGAAAGAGGAAACGCATCTGAAAGGAGAAGGAACATGGCCCTCAAGCAATATCTGGATGAAACGGTCCCCGAATTCAAGACAGGGAGACTGAACAACACAAAAGAGGCATATGAACACGAATATGACGCCGCCTTTGAATATTACAAAGGGTTCGGCTTTACAGACGAAGACCGCCAGGAACTGAAGGACAGAGGATTTGATTTAAACCAGGAAACGGTATGGAAATCCATCCTTGACGGCAAAGAGAACGCCGACATCCTGCAGGAAACAAAAAAGTGGCGCTTCTCAACGCTGAAGCCCCTGAAGGAATGTTCCATGGAAATCCAAAAACACTGTTCAGACCATATAGAATATGCGCACCTCGGTTGCTACTTCCGTCCGGACATTGCGGAGCTTGATGAGATTTGCGGCTTAGATAATCTCAGGATGGTTGTCGCGAACCACGTCAGGATCCACACCGGCCCGAAAGGCAAAAGAAGCCTCGACGGAAGATATGACGAAAAAGTCCGGACATGGGCATGGACCGTACCGGGAATCCCGGTCAGCCCGCGGTCTGAGCCGAATCGTCCGATTTACGAAATCGGCCTCGGGGACCTGCACTCAACACTGTGCGATTCCCTTGCAAGGAAAGTCATGGAATACGAAGCTGAATTAAATCTGAAACAGCCGGCTCAAACACCGAAAAAAAAAGCAAAATCAAGATAAAGAGGCCTGAAGAAAATGAAAAAAACCTGTAAAGGTTACAGCGGCATATCCTGTGTAAACGGCTCCTGCCCGATCGCGCTGAGTGAGGAATACGAGGAGCGGGGCATGGATGTCGTACACACATGCAGTGATTGCCACTATTACAGAGGCTGCGAAGACTGCGCCTTTTACGGGACAAAGGTCTGCGTAGAAGAGCAGGAATAAAAAGCACAAACGGGAAGATGGGAGAAAAGCAGAAAAATGAATCGGAGTGAATACATTGAAGAAACACGGGAAGAGCTTGAGAGGATCAAGACAGTCATGCAACTGGCCAGGATCCCATATTACGGCCCGCTTCCCGGTTCAAGTTTCCCTTCAAACAAACCGGAAGCAGATTACGAATGCAACATTAAAATCCCTTCCAGAAACGGCTGCATGATCGAGACCTGGTATTTCCAGGCAAAGGATCCCGCACAGCTTCGCTGGCTGGTGGAATTCCTGGTCACGAAGACAAAGATCCGGGAATGTTCCGTACACGCAAAGAAGGTAAAGCCGGTCGTAACATTCCACTCCCGGCAGGACATAGATTTATATTATCTCGAATATTACCACAGCCTCTCTTCGGACGACGAAAAGGCATGGGAAATCCAGAAAAAGAAGAGGATCGAAAAAGTAAAGGAAGAAGAGCTCCGCTCCTGGAAAGAGGACGAATCCACGCCGTGCGCATCGGCTATGGATTATAGCCCTGGCAATCCGTGGGACGCACCAGGGATGAGCGTATCGGATTTTGTCCCAGGCGTCATAACAGAAACACAGCGGAATGTCCGGAGGGCAAAAACCAGGTGATGCAAAAATGCAGACTACCGCAGCAATACAGACATGCAAAAAAAGGAACGAAAAACAAGGGTAAAACGAAAACCCCATCCTTCGTGGAAAATTGACATGGCGCTCCCGGTGGGGGTACTATGATTGTATCGGTGGAGAAACACATGGATCAAAGAAAAAAGAATCTTCGTGCAGGAAAAGCAGCGATGGCGGGCCCATAGGGCCGAAAAACCTGAAACAAAGATTCTGAAGAGGGACGGGACCATGATCTTCGAAATACCATCCGAAAAATTCAAAGAATCCAACACCTTTGAGCGCCGGGACTGTTTTCGCCAGTTAGAGGACTATCTCAAAAAAGGAAGCACAAAAGTCTGTATCCTGTATGGCCTCAGGCGGACAGGGAAGACAACCATGATGTTTCAGGCCATAAACGATATCGGGCCAGAAAACGCCGGCTATATCCTGTGCGAAGATGGCGACGGTTATGGAAAGCTATGCCAGAAACTCAACGAATATATTGATGCGGGGAAGAAAGCAGTTTTCATTGACGAGGTGACAAAGCTCTCCGACTTTATAACGTCTTCCGCAAGCCTTGCTGATTACTATTCCGGAACCGGAACAAAAATCGTAATAACCGGAACAGACAGTCTTGGCCTGGACCTTGCAACCAGGGGGGAGCTGTTCAACCGGGCAGAAAACATCCACACGACATATGTCAGCTACGGCGAGTATATGCGGCTGATAAAAAATGCCGACATGGACGATTACATTCAATACGCCGGGGTTCTTTCCCACGAGGAAAACGAGCAGGAGAGGACATTCTATGACAGAAAAACAGCCTCCCGGTACATCGACTCGGCCATCAGCAACAACATCACAAACACGTTTTTCCGCGACCGCCTGCCGGCCGGATTCATACACCGATACGACAGGCTGATTGGGCTGCACAACCGAAACGAGCTGGTTCCTGCCATCACGGCAATCGTTGAAGTATACAGCGGGCTGATCACAGATGATGTGATCAATGCTTACTTCAAGCAAGAACCATACTTCAACGCGGATATATCATCTGCCCTGCAGCTGCTCGCAAAACACGGTGTTTTTATTGACAAGGATAATTTCAGCGAAGACTTTGAGGGACAGATCGCATACGTGCTGAATGCAAGAAGAAACATTCATGATGAAATCGAACCGGAAGCGGTCAGCCAGATAATAGATTACCTCTATGATCTGGAGCTTATCGTTCCTGTCCCGATCGTAAGGCATAACGGAAGCGAGAATGCAAAAAAGAGAGGAAAGGAATACGAGTACCGAACAAGCGAATACATATATCAGGCGGGAATGAAATACTGCCAGGCAAAAGCCCTGATAAATTCGATAAAGGAAAGCAACGACATAAGCCTTTCCCCGCGGGAAAAAGAACAGCTATGCCAAAAGCTGGACGAAGACATAAAAGGAAAGATTCTCGAAGTAACGGTATTTAATGACTTCCTGCACTTTCTGGATAAAAACAGATACGATGTATTCAAAGCAGAGTTTACAGGCGAAAAAGACGGCGAAATCGACATGGTCGTCTATGACAGGCAAAAGAAAAACTATCATTGCTTTGAAATAAAACACGCGACACGGGTTGACATCCGCCAGCAAGAGCACCTTGTTTACAAACCATTCCAGAAAATCCTGGATTTGAATTACGGGACAAGGAAAACTTCTTCTGTTTTATACAGGGGCGAGACGACGATGTATGACGACATAGCCTATATTAATGCCGGGGATATATTGTCCGAGCTGTATCTTTCAAAAGAAAAAGACCTTGACCTTGTAATAAAGAACTGCCTAAGCGGAGGAAAACAGCCGGGGACTCCCGGCGGGGACAAAACACCACATACAGAGGAAGCGAGAACAGAAATCATTCCGGACGAAGCAAAAACCACGGCAGACAAATACAACAAAGCCGCGCCAGGCACATCCGAAGCTGCTGAAAACAGGAGAAAACGAAGAAGAGGATCCGGAGGCCAACCACGATAAGGAAAAACATCAAGACAAACTCACTTCCTGAACGAAAACAGAACAAAAAGGATGCGTCAGCTTCCCGCCAGTTATGGCGGGAAGTTGTTTTTATGCATGTCCCGTCAAAACAGAAGGTGCAAAGGCGCATCGCAAATAAGAATAGAAGAGGTGAACGATGTCCAGAGATTTCAGGCCCATTGAACTATACGCTGCCGACCGAAGGCAGAACCTCCGCAACATGAAACTCATGTACTGCGTCAACGGAACTGAGACGGAAATCACGCACGGAACAGAGGAAAGCCGCAGGCTTTATCCGGAAACGACCTTTCTTTTGAGCAATCAGATCGACCAGATCCTGAAGGATATACCGGAAGAGATCCTGAAAAAGTGTGAAGAGAGCATAAAAAGAGCAGAAGATGAGTTTTTACCAAAAGATGCCGAAGAAAAAAACGGCGCCTTCCAGATGAAAGGTTCTTTTTACGCAGAAGATGCCGCACAGAAAATCATAGAATCCATCGAAGAAGGAAAACACACCGATATGGACGACGCAGCCCGGGCCTGGTTTCTTGGCCAGCTTGACCCCGTCTTTTACTATGGCGAAGAAAACGAAGACAGGTTTGTGAAGCACCTTCACAACTGCAAAAAGGAGCTTATCCAGGAGAAGAAAAAAAGCGCCGCCAGCCATCGCCGCGGCAGGTAAAGCGGTTTGTGCAGCGCGTCTTTATAAAGCTGAAAGCAAAGGAGAGATATGGCTGATTTCTTTACAATCTTAACAGCTGTCGCCTGCGGGTTCCTTACCGGGATATGCTGCGACAAATACATGAAAAAAGCAAAAGAAAAGGATCTTGAAAAGGCCAGGGAAGGCAAAAACGCTTCTGCAGGAGGAGACAAATATGAAGTATGACGCAAAAACAATCATAGACCTTAACCGGTCCATTTCCTCATATACAGAATATAAAACGGAGTGGGCAAAGACAGAGGACGGAGAACTGATCGACATAAACTACGACGTTAATCCGTATCTGGAATCCATCCGAAAAAGCGCAAAAAAGCTCATCAGGCAGTTTGAAAGAGCGTTTTTCCAAAAAAACCCGGCGCCTCCTGAAGAAGACAAACTTAAAAGCTACAACATAGCGCCTTTATATTACAGCTACGGCAGCCATCAGTTTCTTTTTGGCTCCGGCGACTTAGGCATTCCGGTCATTATGTGTTCCGACAACTATTATGACGGGGAATACGCGCGCATGGTTGAAAGCCACATCAAAAGAAATATGGCAAAAGAAGGAAGCGGTGCCCCATATCATGAAGGCCGTGATCACGGATACTATGCGCAGTCTTATTGCGACAAGAAAAACTGCGCAGTCATGTTAAAGAGGATGGATTCGAGAGAAAACGAAATGCAGGTTGTTTTCTTCGAAAAAGCCCAGCTTGACATGATTGCTCAAAAGATCCGATTCCTGGAGCCAAAAGAACACAAGGCAGGTAAATCAAAAACCCGGTAAGAGCGCATTCTTTTTATCTTAAAACAAAAGAAACGCCGGCTCAGTCTACAATATAAACAGCAAAACCGTGCCGGATGCGGCACGGCCAAAAAAGGAGACGGGCATGGAAAAAGCTTTGGAAAACGACATGGAAGTCGTAAAAAGAATTCTTGGCGAAAACAACTGGATCAAGGAAGACGGCGGTGACTATCTCTATGAAATCGTCCCGGCCACCTATGATGACACAATCCTCGGGAAAGACGATTTAAGAACGATCATGGAAAGTGAAGATCCGCGCGCGGCCTTTTCCGATGTACTTTATGAGATGGCGAATGATTATAAATACGACTATGGAATCAACTTCCTGATGGACGAAATCAAAGAAGAATACCGGAAAAAGGGCCTTGAGGACAGCTTTGAGGAAACAGAGGATGAGATCCGGGACTTTCTTCTTGAAAATGTCACATTTTACTATGATGAGGCAAACTTCACGCAGCCGCTGAACGTAACGCTTCTGATGGACACCGGCGACCTGAACTATGATTTTACGCTGTGCAACCTCCTGAACTATTACAGCCGCTTCGAAGAAGGGGAAATCCGGGAGGAATCTCCCGTCCTGTGGCTGTGCCGGGAAATGGGCGAGGAGGAAGGGCTCAGGAAGATACTCAGTTATTACCACGACGAGAGGGATGACGCGCCAAGACCGGAAGTATCCCCGTTTATTGAATCCGTTGAACGGGAACTGATAAACGGCGCAAGCCACATGCTGCAGCTGACATTCCTTTTCCAGCTGGACCTTCCCGAATACATTTCCATGAAGGAAGCCATTGCCGCAGAAAAATATCACGACAAGTCTTATGATATTGCCGGCAGGAGCGGGAACGGCGCTGTTACCATCAGCAAAAAAACAACCTGCGGACTCATGGATTTCTGGAACGGCGGCGGCTCTTTGTTTGAAATCGAGCTCCCGAAAGATCTGGAAATCCCTATCCGGATGATCCAGGACGTCACCATAGACGAGCTGAATTCAAGGTGGGGAGTACAGAAGGTATACGGTTTTCTTGGTGAGCCGTGGAAAAGAGGAGAGATCCTGAACATCCGCACCCACACCGACCACGACCTGAGAATCGAAGACCCGTCAGCGCCGGGAAAGGCAGCCTGTTATGGGAAAGCGGAAAAAGTGCTGCCGCTTGCAAAGGAAATCTCCGAAAAAGGAAAAGGCAGTATCAAGGTCTTTGATGTCACCGACGGAAAGGATTTTTCCATCTTCGACAATGGCAGAGAATACAGTTACGGATTCAATGAAGCAGCGGCAAAAAGAATTGAGAAAAAAGGAAAAAAGAAAGAGCTGTCCAAATAACAGGAGGAGAACAGAAAATGCTGAGAATGGGTGAAGAAGAACTGACAGATGATCAGATGGAACAGCTCGATGATCTTGAGAATGCTGTCCGGGAACTGTTTTCCATAATGAGCAAAGATGAATACAACGACCCTCAGAGGGAAGACATCTATGGTCTTCTTGAGGACGCCCAGACGATTCTTGAAAAAAGAAATATCAGGGCCTACTTCCCGTCCCATATTGAAGACGCGCAGGGCCGCAGTTACACGATCGACTTTACGGACGAAGAACTAAGCGATGAAAAAAGCCTGGAAGATAATAAAAAGAAGCAAAAAAGCAAAGGAAGATGAGGCTTTGCCGGTTAAGGAAAGCTCTGCTCAGGCAAAGACAAACGATCAAAGAGGATGTGGTTAAGGAAACATGGATATTAATTGGCAAACGGACCGGAGTTCGGTAAAGGACGGAGGGACATATCTCATCACGGAAATTGCTGACGGGAAGAGGGAAGTCTTCTTTGAGGATTCCTACGACGAAAAGAAGAAAACATTCAACTGCGAATACCAGCTGGGGGAAGACAACGAAGTCATTGCGTTCGCCCCGTTCGAGGAAATCGGGTTTGATCTTTCCAAGATCCACACATCCGCCCCGGACGACGGGGACTACCACCTTGTCGGGGTCAGGGACAAGGACGGCGGCATATCCCTGAACGTCGACATGTACTTTGCGGCCAGCGGCAGATGGGGCTGTTTTGCGAACGAAGAAATAGCGGGGTGGTTTGACTGGCCTGAGCCCTATATGGGTCCGATCGCTCAGGAAAAAAGCAAAGCAAGATCCGCCAATCCAAAGGCAAAAGAAAAAACCCAAATCAATATACATAAAAAAACAAATAAAACCAGAAACTGCGGTATAATATAAACAGTAAAGTATATATAAAGCAAGAGTTCATTTTCTCTTCATCACACTCCTCCTCCAAGGGCGATCCGGACCGCAGTATGGTTCGGATCTGCCTTTTTTATATTGAACCGCAGTTCAAGAAGACAAAAAGAAAGCAAAACCAGAAAGGGAAATTACTATGAGACGCGAAGAAGGAATCGGGTTTGCCACAGCATACCGGGAGTTTAAGAACAAGCTTCATCTGTTCAACAATTCCCCCGAAAAAGAAAGGCTGTTTGGCACAAGAGACCAAACCACAGCCTCCCGGATCATATCAAGCGCCTTTGACGCGGAAGCCCTTCGCGTTGATTTAAAGAACGGGTATGTCTGGGCCCGGTCAAACGGAATGGAGATAGAGCTCAACCTGCCGCATTTCGAGCATCCTGGGAGCGGCGAACGGCGGAGCGACCTGGTATCGCATCCGATCGTGTATCTACTGAACAAGAAAAACCGTCCAGCCGGCCTTTTAAAGGACCAGGACGGAAAGCTTGAGATCTATGAAATCTCGCATAACAACTTTGATCCGTCAAAGATGCGCAGCGTCATACACATAGACGAAAAGGAGCTAACACGTCTTGCCTCCGGCAAGGAAGAAAACATCCCGGAAAGCACCATTGTTTCAGAAGAAAGAGACCGTGATCCAGGCCAATCCGGCATACACAGGAAGAAAAAAGAACACATCCGGTAAAAAACTGAAAGGATAAGAAAATGATCGGAAGAAAAGAACTCGAACAGTATGACTGCGTCAAGACCCTTGACGATTATTCCCACGTCAGAAACAGACTGGAAGAATTCAACGCATCCCCTTCCCGTCATACGCTTCTCACCAGTCAGGACGAAGGCTTTATCCAGACAGTGGTGAAAGAAATCCTTGGTTTCAATGTAGAGATCTGTGAAGACGTTGACAGCGGATTCATTGACTGCAGCTACGGGAACCTCGAATTCACCCTGTTTTTCAAAGACGAAGCCGGCCAGCCCCTGCGCGAGCTTGAGATTGACAAGGACGACCTCAACATCCATGTAAAAGGAAAAGAGCGGGGCATCCTGGAAATCAATGAGGAATACCTTGAGCACGGCGGGAAGAAATACCTTTCCGACTCCTGGGGCGTTATCAAAACAGTCGAACGGTTTGAGCAGCCTGTCCGAGAGCTTTTCCATCAGGGCCTTGATTTCTTCATGATCCGGCCGGAGCGCATTCCGGAAAAAGAAATATATCGCGCAAGGATCCAGGCGCCGGCAATCACGAAAAAGAAGCGCCAGAAGCGGTTATTCGTGGATCTCGACGGCACGCTGTACCAGTTTGTCCCCGGAACGCCTTTCGAAGACCTTCTGCGGGGCCACTATTTCGCAAACCTCACGCCCCAGCAAAACGTGATCGATGCGGTCCGCATGATCTGTCAGACCAGAAGCGACATTGAAGTATGCACGCTCGGAAGCTACCCTTCCGACACCAAAGACCCCCTGTGGGACAAAAACGAGCGCCTGAACGAAGACCTTCCGGAAATCGAATGGGAAAGAAGGGTATTTCTTCCCTTGACATACACCAAGGCATACGCCTTTGACAAGCTGACCAAAAACGACTATCTCCTGGACGATTACACCAAGAACCTGAAAGAGTGGGAAGCCCAGGGCGGAACCGGAATCAAGCTCCTTACAGACATCAACCACACACGGGAAACCTGGAACGGCAGCACGGTCCGGTTTGACATGCAGCCACAGGAACTCATGGAAGACATTCTCTCCATCATCTCGCAGGGAAAGACCTTAATACAAAACTATAAGCCTGCACGCCGGAAAAGCATGTAAACAACAGAAGGCCGGCAGCCATTCGAAGAGGAAAGGGACAGGACATGTATAACAGGAAACCGCCAAAGGGATACCGGTATTTTCACGGTAAGCTGGTCACATTTGACGAGTACAAAAAGAAGAGCAGGGAAGAAATTACAGATACGATCGAGAAGCTGAACGCTGAAGTCAACAAGGTCTTTGAGTCTGACAACTTCAAGGAGTATCTCAGATTTTCAGCGAAGATCCCCAGATATTCCTTCCGCAACCAGCTCCTTTTGATGATGCAGCACAAAGAGCCGACCATTTTCATGGGCTACGCGAACTGGCAGAAAGTGGGCCGTCATGTCATAAAAGGCGGAAAGGGCTGTAAAATCCTTGCCCCGTCTTTCAAAAAAGCAGACCTGAAAATAACACCGGAAGAGATGGCGGCAAACAACCTGACGGAAGAAGACGTCGAGACAATGGAAAAGACCGCCACTGTTTTTAGGTTCGTACCGACAACGGTCTTCCCGCTTGACCAGACGGAAGGGGCGCCCCTTCCCAGCATCTCAACAGATCTGAACGCGGACGTCTCCAATTATGAAGAGTTCCGCCAGGCCCTGTGCCTTGCCGCTCCTTGTCCCGTCCACTTTGATGAGGAGCCCAAGAAGATCGGCGCTTATGCATATTTTGACCATGGCAAAAATGAAATCCACTGCCGCACAGACATGAGCCAGATGGATATCTGCGCCTCCCTGATCCACGAGATGGCGCATGCGATCCTTCATTCAAAAGGTATCAAAATTGAGAAGGAAGATGACTCAATGTCTGACAAGCAGGTAAAAGAAATCGAAGCGGAGGCAACAGCCTATTCCGTCTCCCGGTATTTTGGGATGGATACGGCGCTCTGCAGCGCGCCTTACATCGCCACATACAACGGAAAAGACCTCAAAGAAAAGATGATGATCCTTTCCCATATCCAGGACGCCACAAAAAGCCTCGTTGACGCAATTGAGCCGGAGCTTATGACGCTTCTGGCCGCCAAGAGGCAAAACGAACTCGTCCTGCAGGAAAAAGACCTCCTGCACAGCCTCGGCAGCACGCTGGAAAGCGTCAAAGATGCCCAAGAAGCCAGATTTCTGTTTACGAAAGAGGACAGCGCCGCTGTCTACATCAACACCCAGAACATGGAAGAAACGCCGCCAGAGGCATACTACAAGTTTGACCGGTACGAGTTTTTGCAAAAGCACGGAACCAAGCCGGACAAATCACAGCATGAGTTCATGAAGTACATCCCCCTCACGGCATCGGTACGATATGAAAACGGGGAAGTTTTAAGCCGCGAAAGAATATGCGACAGGATCTATTCCGCCTTCCAGGGCGGAAGCCCAGATGACGGAGCATACGGCCCATACGACTACGAGAACACCGACCACTATTCCATCAGCATTGGGGACGTCATCGGGATCAACCTAAACGGTGAGACAACCTACCATTACTGCGATTCCTTTGGCTGGCAAAAGCTGGATGATTTCTACCGTCTCGAAGAAAACCCGATCTGTTCAGAGCTTAAACAGGCGTATAGTCTGGCAGACCGGATCCTTGTTGCAAAAAAAGAAGACAGCGGCACCTATACAGGAAGCATTTACTCGGAAGACTGCGATCTTATCGGACAATGCGAATACCCCGCCGAATACACGGCAGGTTCCGTCATCAGCGACATGATTTCTTCCATCTGCTACCGCCATGATCTCGAAGACGGAAATTCCGCCCGGATCTCTCCCGCAATCCGGGGGACGGCGCAGGAAGGCGATCCGGCAATTCTCCTTTCCTATGAGGAGGTCGAAAAGAGAATCCTTGTAAAGGAAGAACAAAAGGAAATCAAGCCCCTGGACGAAGCAAGGAAAGCAGCAAAACCCGTCCAGGTATAAAAGAGGAGGCAGAGCATGGCAAACCTTTCTACCACTGTCGGCACGATTGAATTTCCGGAGGAAATGAAAAACGCCCTCCCAGAAATCAGGGAATGGATGGAATCCTTTACAAGGACAGACTTAACGGAAGAGGAGAAAAGGGACATCCTGCATTTCAAATATTCATGGGAATACGGGATCCACTCCTTTCAGGAAAGTGCAAAAAGCATTGCCTTCCCCGAAGAAGGCCCACTGTGCCTCCATTTTTACGGCACCGGCCGCTGGTCATTTTATGACTGCCTTAATGACGGAACCGGGACGATCACAGACCATGTAAAGGAAGACATCGCCCTTGCAAACGCCATCGCCCGGACAAAATCAAGGGTAGAAATCGAGTACTACGACGAAGAGGCCGGGCAGGACCTGTGCGAAAACGTCACCGGGGCATGGGAAGCGGCCTTTGACGCATCCGGCGCGGCCCATGTTTTCTGGCACATGACAGGCAGAAATGATCTCTCCCGCACAACGGATATCCTTGCAACGATTTTCGATTACGATGCGAACTCCACATCGTCCCCGGAGGAAATGGACGAAATATACCAGTCATACATGGCCGGCCGGAAAGAAAGCGGAAAGAAAGTCGGAAACAAACTCAAAAAAAAACAGCTCAAGCAGGTCATCGATGAAAGCAAGGACATGAAAGGCCGCGTCCTCATCCAGGACATCGACGACCCGGAAAGCTTCTATGAAAAGCTGACCAAGGAGCCTTTGTATCAGGAGCTTGCCAAAAAGCCAAAAACAAAGGACAAACACAGCAGATAACCCGGTTCCTGATTGGAAAGGAGAGACAGTATGAAAGAAATCCGGATGATGGATGTCCCGCTTATCGACTTCATGTCCCGTATGACAGACATCCAGACAACAGCATATAAAGAAGACCTTGAAATCGATATCGCGATCCTGAATGAAATCAAGACAACGAAGGATCTTCGAAAATGTGAGCTCCCCAATTCTTTTTTCTGGATCTCCCGCCGGCACGGGACCAACATGGTTCCGGTAACAAAGGCTTTTTTTGATGAAACCTCAGCGAACAGCGTCCTGACATATTATGCGGAGACAGACCCATCAAACATCCGCATTTTCCTGGTTGAGCCAACAGAGATTGATCCGGATGAAGACAGGACGCTGTACGGATCCGTCTGCGAGCTGGACCCCCAGAATACACTGGAGTTCATGAAGAAAAACTGCCTTCACTACAAAAACCACAACGAGGCCCAGGAAGCATCTGTCCGTCTCGACTATGCACTGACGCAGCGCAGCGCCCTGAACGAGCGGTTTCCCTACTCAGACGAAATCCCGAAAGACATTAAGGAAACATACATCCAGATCCGGGAAAAGCACAGGCTTTTGAACGAAAAAAGAAACCATCTGCCGGTTGTCAACCACGAGGACTATCTTTCCAAGGCTTCTCTCAGGAAGATGGCACCCAAAAAAGAAAAGAGAGAAAAAGGAAGGTAACGGAAACAATGGCCGGCTGGGAAGACATAAATGTTTACGATTACAGGTTGGGAAACCTTGATTCCTATGCAGTCCTGATCAATTCCGCCCTGCACCTCACAGCGGAAAAAAGAAACGAGCAGGGGCACATGTTGTCCTACCGTTTCCATCTTTATGACATTTCAGGAAGCATACTCGAACGGTTTGACATTACAGATGATGCGGAAAACTTCAGGTATTTCCGGGACGGAGTCAGATATGCCGTGCTTGACCACATGGTAGGGTATATCTCAAAACTGTACCGGCTGGAAAAAGACAATAACCGGAACATTCTTGTGCACCTTTTTCTCAAGCAGTATCCGACTGCGGAGAAAATAACATCAGCCATTCCAAACGAAATCTCAATAAACGCGACAAAAGCATGCGTAAAGTGCCCGGACGGAATGGTAATCGGGGTCGAGAGGAAAAAAGAGGCAACCGGCTTCCGATTCGTCCTCTTTTCCCAGCATGGAGACGTCATCCAGGACGGCGACGTGGGAGACACCGCAGACGAGCAAAGTGAATACACAGTCCGGGAAGCGATCGCAATCACGGCAGACAGGGCCGGATACACGGAAGAAGATTGTTTTGTCAAAGTCGCCGTGGAGAAATACCTTGACGAATACGACTACCAGCAATACAGAGACCAATGCATAAAAAAGAAAGCATCCCATTCCGCCCGGTGATAAAACGAATGATCCCTTGCAGTCAAAATGCAAGAGGCAGGAGGAAAAATGGAAGAAAGTGAAAAGACGGAATCCAGACGACAGGCCCCTTACAGCGCCTGTGCGGAAGGAATCAGCCAGGAAGATTTTTACAAGCTCAACTTTATATCAGAAAAATGGCTTCGCCGCCAGCTGACCAAACCAGAGCAAGACAGAATGGTCAGGATCTACGGAATGCTTCAAAAGAATATGGATCTTGTCGATCTTCTGTTGGAGCACTGCACCGCAAACCGACACGAAAGCACCTATTATATAGAGGGCATGGCGAAATTATGGGTGGCCAACGAAATCCGGACGGTATCCCAAGCCAAGCAATGGATCACAGGAATCGCGCCAGCTCATAAAGACGAATATGGCACCGTCATCAAAGCCTTCTACGATTCGGCCCGCATGCCAAACAAAACAGAATCTGAATATATCGACCGCTGGATGGACGAATACAATCTTCCAACGGAGGTTATCCTTAAAGCATGTGAACTTACAAAGCGGCAGACCGGAAAGCCGTTATTTTCCTATACGGATGCAATCCTGAAGTCGTGGTCCAGGAACGGAGTCCGCACGATTGATGACATAAACGAACTGGACTGGATCCATGAAGAGGCCATTCGAAAGGAAAACAGCCGCCGCTCAGCACCCAAAGCAGCCAATCCCCCTGAAACATCAGAAGACAATGCCGCCTTCCTTTCTGAAGGTACCCTGAAGCTGACAAAAGAAGAGCTTTCTTTCGTCAGAATGTTCAGAAACGCGGGCGCTGAAACAAAAGCCTTCATCCGTCACATGATGCAATACATAGAACTAAAAGAAACAGAGCTTAAACAGGAAGAAAACACAGAGCCAGAGCAACAGTTGCAAGATAAGAAAAAAGCGAACCGGAAAATCACCAGATAGGAGCGTGTCATATGGACGACAACACCTTCTTCCAAAACTTCAAAGTGTTCCAGTCACCGGTGTTTGATCCCATCCATCTTACCGAAGACACAGATGGAGAGGCATGGTTCATTGGGTCTGAGCTTTGTCAGGTCCTCGGGATCGCGGAAACGAATGATGTGTACAACATACTGGACCCGGACGAGAAAAAGATTGTGACGCTTACAGGATCACAGGCTGCGGAAGAAAAAAAATACCTTCTTGTGTCTGAGCCGGGAATGTACAGGCTTGTGCTCAGTTCGAGAAGCGATCAGGCAAAAGCATTCCGTAAATGGCTGGTAAAAGGGATCATTCCGGCGATCTCCGCAGACGGAGGATGTATATGCCCGTCGCCAGGCGAAATACAACAAAACGCATAAATATACACTTCGTTTTTGGTAAAGTACGAAAAAACCCGCTTGGCAGGCGGGTTACAATTCAAACTCGATTCAATCGAGGATGAATTCAAAAATGAATATATATAAATGGCAGTGAATATGGCAAGGATCAAAAAGAGGGCACATCATGAAAGAAAACTATCTTAAGGAAGCATTTTCCATTTTCAGCAATGAAAACCTTGGATCCGTCAGAGTTATGGAGTCAGAAACCGGCGAGCCATGGTTTATAGGTCAGGACATAGCAAAAGTCCTTGGGATCAAAAACCCCGCCGACGCATACCGGAGATTGGAAGATGACGAAAAAAAGAACGTCATGCTCATTGACAAGAGCGACTCGGAAAATTTCCTTGGAAAAAGAGCGCAGCGGGCAGTCCTTGTTTCCGAGTCCGGGATGTATGGCATGCTCATGACGTCGAGAAAAAAGGAAGCACGGGAATTCCAAAGATGGATCACGCATGATGTCCTGCCATCCATCCGAAAAAACGGAGGATACATCATCGCGCAGGAGCAGCTTCCCCAGAAAGAAAGAATAAAACTTGAAGAGCAAATCCGGACGCTGGCAGAAAAAACGGCAAAAATGAAAAATAATAACAAGATTCTCAAAGCCAGCAACGAGCGTCTGCAAAAGCGCCGCCACGAACTGATCCGTGAAAACAAAGGCCTGAAGGAAACCGGAAAGCACATGAAAAAGGAAATCGGGAAGCGGGAAGAGCTTCTGGATATCTACGAAAAGCTGAGCGATAAACAGATCAATGAATACGAGCAGCTGAGAAACGAAAACCGGGACCTGAAGGAAAAGCTGGCAGATGCCGCAGGAGTCTCAAAAAAAGCCCCGCAAAAGAACGAAGCAAAAGCAAAGCAGGAGTACTTCGTTTCAGCGGACGGGCTTCTTTTCGCAACGCGCGAAGAAGTGATCCGGGACCGGATGGGAAGATAGCCTGACAGGTTTCCACCACATTACAACCAGTAAACCGCAAAAACAAGGAAAAATAAAATGAACAAAAAAGAAGTCGCAGAAATCAAAAAGCAGCTGAAAAACACAAATGAAATCATCACAAAGGTCTCCGTCGGCCATGTATCACTGAGCGAAAACGCGCTCACCGCGTTTGAGGAATTCAAACCAGTTTCCGTCATGGACGAGGAGGTCTGTGCCAAGATCATGGTACTTCTGAGGAAGGTTTTGACCGGAAAGGAAGGGGACAGCCTGTTTACGCTGCGGTCAGAAAAAGAAAGCCCAGCATCCGGCGAGATCAAGCTCGCCTACACCAGCGCGGAACAGGAGGGCGACAGGGCCCTCATGGAGAAGATTTCCAAGACATATCACTGTGACCGCAACTACTGCATCATTACAGCGCACGGAACATATGATATCCCCGCCGGGAAGAATGAAGGAGGGGAAGAAAGCTATTACACCGATTCCGAAAACGTATATCACTTCCTTCTTACAGCCATTTCGCCGCTCAAGGCGGACAAACCAGGTCTCGTTTACCATTCCGGAGACATGGAAATCGGAAACAAGCTGGAAGAGCTGAACCTGGGTGCGCCGCTGGATGGATTCCTTTATCCATGCTTCCATGCCAGGACCGGGGATTATTCATCCGCCCTGATCTACGCCAAAAAGGATATTCAGGAAGAATTTTGCCGCGAGCTGTTCCATATGGACATCCCGTCCACAACGGAAGAGAAAACACAGGCCTTCCGGACGATCGTCGAAACCGCGTTTCCGGAGGGATGCCCAGTTGAGAACGTGCGAAACATCATCGCCTCGCTGGATACTGCAAAAGATGACGGCCGTCTGTTTTCCGTGCCGGAAATGGCCCACATTGTCTATATGAACGGGTGCGAGGCCGCTTCTGAAGCAGAGCTTACCCGTTCCGCAGAAACCATAACGGGAAAAATCGAGGCCGCAGACCTCTCTCCGGACAAGAACAACCTGATCACCCCGTACGGCAGCCTGAAGTTGACAAAGGCGCTGCTGGATACCCTTGTGACAAAAAAGATCGACGGGAAGGAATACTTCCTCATTCCGACCGCTGGCTGCACCCTGAACGGGATCCGGCTGCAGGGGCACTGAGGAGCCCTATGCTATGGAAAGGGGTTTCTACGCACTGTATGACGAGGAAGAAATACTGGATGCACTCGATAAGACCAACATCCCCGGCACCGACATCTGCGCCGGGTCATTCCTGGCTGGGCACTGCGATCTGTTTGCCTGTGCGCTGAACAAGATAACCGGCATTCCCATCGAGATGGTAAAGTGCGCCGGCATTCTTGTCCACGCATACTGCGTGGAGGAGAAAAACGGCAGGGAGCTTTATTATGACATCCGCGGCTGCACAGACTCATACGACACTCTGATGCGATTCTTCGACGGATGTGACTGCAGCCTGAGCTACCCGCTCAACACCACCCTGCCAATCACGCGCCATTCGGTTCTGGAGGATTCGGACAACCGTATCGTAAGAGCATCCGCCGAAGAGATTCTGGAAGAATACAGAACACTCTTCTATGACCCAAACGATTCCGAGGCAGAAAATCTCCCGGACACAGAAAAGCTGCTTGACGCGGCAAAGAAGGCAATTGACAGCTTTAGTATATATAAAAGAAGAAAGGAGCCCGGTATGGAAGACAGGGTCATCGTCATGGAAGAAGAAGGCGGCATCCCGCAAATCAACACCTTCATAAATTCTAACGTATCCGACGAAGAAGCAATGGGCCGGGCAAACCTGATTTACCGAAGGGAGCTGGCACTGTTCAAGAAAAACCACAAAGAGTACGAGCACATCGACCCGGCGACCGGAGTAGAATACTGGACATCCCGCATTGAAAAAATGAAGAGGACGCACATGAGCGTCATGACGCATTCCGAATTCAAGGAAAAAGAAAAAGAAGCCTACCTGTCAAGACCAATGAGGGAAATCACCGAAGAAGAGTTCAATTATTACCTGAACATTCTTCCGCCGCTTCATTGGGTCACCAAAAACGGAGTTGAGGAATTCTGCATGCGGGAAATGTTTTCCAGCACATTTACGAACCAGTATGCCCGCGCCGGCAATAAATACTATGCGAAATATGTGGATGCCACAGACGAGACCACCTGGATCGACCAGACGCTAAAAAGCGAAAGAGTCAAAAAGATGCCAAAGGGCTATAACCGGCATGCAAAGCCAATCCAAAAAACCCGGTAAAGCCTATACGACAAATATGATCTGCCGGAAATACCGTTTAAAAGCCGCCCTTGCCGGCGGCAAAAAAGAATCTTCTAGATAGGGGGAAACATGGATAATACAGAAATCAAAAAGGTCCGCCCCATTAACGGGCCATTTGCGGAAAACACGGGCCATGGAAACGGATTTACGAAAGACACAGAAGAAGAGAAAATTATCCGGGATGCGGAAGCAATCCTCCTCTTTTTAAAACACGCAAGGAGCGCGCCGAAAGAAGGCGAGTTTGCGTTTATTGTAAAGGCAGCCAACAGTATGCGCGGAGGGGATGCCACATGGCTCAAAGAGCGTATCCTTGACGCATATCCGTTTTGCATTAAGGAAGAGCGCAGACAGGACATGAAAAAATTGTTTGAGCGGCGCTTTGGCGGGTTTCCAACCGAACGCGAACAGGCGCCCCTGCTCGCCGAAACGATAAATAAAAAAACAGAGAAATCAAAACGGACGCCCATACATAGATGATGTAAAAGAAAGAAAAAGGAGCAAAAGGAAAATGGGCACTATAGAGGTCGTCACACATTTTTCGGACATCCTCCGGTCTGAACTGCCGGAGAAAACACGCGCAGAATATACCGAAACAGATCCCGTCACCTGGGTTGATATTTCAAAAGAATGGCTCATCGAGAACGTACCCAAAATCGTCAAGATCCCGGAAGAAGATGTCGTTGAATGGATTGAGAACGCAACGATAGACGACACCATTCCTGTCATAGACGCTGCGATAAGCGATTACCGCAGATCAGAAATTCGTCACCCGGACATTCCGGATGAGTACTTCCTCTGGCACAGGGACAGCTTTCCTTACCAGATGCTGGCTCGGCTTGAAGCCGACTGCAAATACTTTATCAATGCGGGTGGATACCACGATAAACACCTGTGGGCAGGAAGTATTGATGGACAGATCAAAAAGATGAAGGAGATCTACAATTCCTTCCCGGATCCGGACAAGCCGCTCTGGATCAGCATGGAAGACATCAATCGGTATGAAAGTGCCATGCACGCACCGGAGGAATTTGCCTCCCGCATGGAGCAGATCCCGGGGTGGAAAAACATCTCCGCGCAGGAAGCAGAGGCACGTTACTCACACATCCTGCCGAATGATTTTCTCTACGAAGAGAAAGCATGTATAGCCTGCGGGAAGGATGATGACTATACAGTCGGCTGGGCACACAGTGAGATCCTTCTTGGATACCATATATATATGGAAGAGTGGGACGCGGCTCTCGAAGCACTATCAAACGTCGGGCATAATGCAATAAACTGCAATGAAAAGCCGGAGGCAGAAAAAAAAGAAATCAAAACCATCCTCTTGGGAATTGCGCCTTATAAGGAAACACGAATGACAGTTAGAGAATGGGCAAAAACCGAAGTTCATAATATTTATATAAGAAGAAATGCCGCAAAGCAAAAGAAAAGAAAGCAAGGCAGATAAATGCGGAAAAACCTCCCAGCTTTAGTATTTGCACAAAGTACAGAAATGTTCTGGCTTCAAAGCCGAGAAAACCATTTTATGCTGACCGGTGACACAGAAACAATCTAAAAGGGATCAAAGAACATGAGGGAGCTTTTTCTTTACCACGGAACAAGCATATACAATAAAAACGCGATCGATCATGATGGTCTGAAAGCAGGATGCAGCCCAAACTGGGAAGACATGTATACGGAGGGGGCCATATACCTTGCTTTCAGCCCGGCCATCGCGGAAGATTACGTCACCGCATCACCCAAATACGCCGGAGAGGAAGTCGTCATCTATCAAATAGCCATCAGCAGCCTTAACGAGGATAAGATATATTACGACTGGAATAATCGCTGCGAAACCCACACGGACATCAACAGCGTAGCCTATAAAGGTCATATCCCGCCGCAAAACATTCGCGAAATAAATGCACTGCAAGCGGATGATGAATACCAGGATATTGATTCGTTCAAAGGAACCATTCTTTATGAGCGGGTAATGGGCACCTTCGAGGAAGAAGTAGAAACAAATATAGAAAATAATGTTCTGGAAAAACCAGAAATACCGCCTGGCAGAACAAAATACTTCAGAAAAAAAAGCAGATAAAGAAAAGACATACGGCACAATGGGTTCTCTGATCTTTCAAGGTCTCCATAATATCCGGCAAAAACCGCCTCTTGGGAATCTTATGTTTAGAATTCATATCTGACAAATCTCTTTCCCTGCTTCCTTCGCCAAAAACCGGGGCAGCTCAATGTCCCATGTAATCCTTCATTCATTTCTATTTATGTCAACATGCGCATCAAAAGACAAAATAGGCCTATTTTTCTCTTCAAATAATACATTTAAAACAAAGCCGTGTTGTATAATCAATATAGCTAATAAAGAAAAGAACATGTGCTTGTTCTTGCAAAAGAAAAAGCCTGCAGAAAATCCTTTTTTCTGAAAAGAAAAACCCATATCACGCATATGTGTACCGTTGATCAAGCATGCAAGAAACGGGAGGAAAAAAATGAGCGCAATGACTCTTATGATAAGTTCATCAATGGGAGAGACGACCCTCAATTATCGCCCATATGACACAGAGGACGGCTTTGAACTTGAATGGTTTGTCGTGAAGCCAAAAGTCCCACACGATGAAAAAGGATACGTTGCCGGTATTTTTCAGTATGAGGAAGACGCAAAGAAGTTTGCCGGATCCGGGCTTGCATCCCCGGACGGCGCGTATGTCATATGCGAATCATTTGCATGTGCTTTCCTCGATGCATACACGACATTCATGAGCGGACTATTTGACCCATATGTATGGACCTCATCCGCCGGAAAAGAAATGGTACTGTCACATTTTTCAAAAACGTCAATGCCAGAACTCCACAAATTCAGTAAGTCCTGTTCCAATTATCTCGTGCTAAAAGCCGTAAAAAGCGGGACTATAGACGGAAAAACGGCATTCAACCTCCTGCAATCGGAAGCCATGTTCTGCGGCTATTCAAAAGACGGGCTCCTTCTCGAATACGATGAAGATACAGACGAATACAGGCTCGTTCTATTTCTCCGGCCAGAACGCGTGCCTGGGCTAAGCAGCAATCTAAAACCATTCCCTGTCCCATTAAGGGGGCAGGATATTACTGACCTGATAGGCTCCATGGACATCGGGGTTCCTGTTTCCGGCTGTGTCATTGAACCACTTTCCGATATCAGGATCTGCTTTGATTTTGCGGAGGAAATGGTTGACTGCGCAGAGGAGGAGATCCTTTAGCCCTTTCCGCCGCGCGAGCGGGATTTTATAAAGAACAAAAGCAGAAAAGCTCCATAAAAACAGCTAAACACAAAGAAAGCAGGAGAATGGAAGTCAATGAAATGTGAGAACTGTCCTGCCGGCTGGGAAGACCGGTCGTATGAGGGAGAATGCGGAGATTTTGGATGCCTGATCTACGGCCATGAAATATGCCTGGACAACTGCAGGCTATCGGAAGCTGAGATCAATAAGCGGCTGAAACAATGGGAAGACTATACTGCCGGAAAAATAGAACGTCCCAAATGGGTTGCAAACAAATTTATACGGGAGATGGATGCAAGCTGGTGGTTCGGGCATTCCCTCGGTATATTCCTGCCGGGATACCCTCCGCCGAAAATGAGGAACGGCTGCCACGAGTCGATTTACTCCTCAAGCAGCTTAAACGACAACGTAAAAAGCGCATATATGGAAGGATACGAGGATGCCAGATCGGGAAAAGAAAACCGCTTCGAAAAAGGTTGACCGAGAAGCCCCGGCTCAAAAACAGCCTCCATGGCAGCTCTCATGATAACCTTATAGTCTGGATGGATCCTACTCTGGCATCCATCCGTTTTTTTGTAAATTCGAAACATAATGCGCTATATTTCCACATTCGAAAACAATAAAAACAAAATACCCTGTTATAATATAACCATAAAAAGCACAGGCATCTGATGCCACCTTAAATAAGAAAGCAAAAGGGTCAGGAGGTATCCATATGAACGTACAGAAAAGAGACGGACGTGAAGTCCAGTTTGACGGCGAGAAAATCATCATTGCTGTCAGCAAGGCAAACGCGACCGTAGATCCAATCAACCAGCTCAACGAAAGCCAGGTTGCGGCCATCGCATCCGGCGTTGAAAAGCAGTGCGCAAAGCTTGACCGGACCGTCACCATCGAGGAAATCCAGGAGATGGTGGAAAAGGGGATCATGGAAATGCGTGGCTACGAAGTAGCACAGAAATACGTCCGCTACCGTTTCCAGAGAGAGATCAGCCGCAAGGCAAACACGACAGACGACCAGATCCTGTCCATGATCGACCAGGAAAACGAAGAGATGAAGACGGAGAACTCCAACAAGGACATCCAGATCATCTCAACACAAAGAGACTACATTGCAGGTATCGTCAGCCGTGACATCACAAACAGGCTACTCCTGCCGCCGGACATTGTACAGGCGCACAAAGACGGAATCATCCACTTCCACGACGCCGATTATTATGTTGCACACGAGCACAACTGTGACCTTGTGAACCTGGACGACATGCTCCAGAACGGGACAGTCATTTCCGGAACAAAGATCATCAAGCCCCATAGCTTTGCAACGGCCTGCAACATTGCAACGCAGATCATCGCGCAGGTAGCGTCCAACCAATACGGAGGGCAGACCTTCAGCCTGGCACATCTTTCCAAATTCGTGGATGTCTCCCGGCAAAAGCTAAAAAAAGAGCTGACGGAGGAGCTCGAAGGAAGCGGCCTTTCAGAGGAAGCCATCGACAGCCTTGTGGAAAAGCGTCTGAAGAAAGAGATCAAGGCCGGGATCCAGACGATCCAATACCAGCTGATCACGCTCATGACCTGCAACGGGCAGGCGCCGTTCGTTTCCATGTCAATGTACATGCAGGAAGCAAAGGAAGGCAGGGAGCGTGACGACCTCGCACTGTGCATCGAGGAAGTCCTCAACCAGAGGATCCAGGGCGTACAGAACGAGAAAGGCGTATGGATCACCCCGGCATTCCCGAAGCTGCTTTACTTCCTTGACGAAGACAACGTGACGCCGGGAAGCAAATATTACTATCTGACGGAACTGTCCGCAAAATGCACGGCGAAGAGAATGGTCCCGGATTACATTTCCGTAAAGAAGATGAAGGAACTCAAAGGCGACGTTTATCCGTGCATGGGCTGCCGCAGCTTTTTGACCCCGGATCGTGCGACCCCGGCTGGAAAAGGGAACATGGGAAAGGCAGAAAACTACGAAGAAGGAAAGAACAAGTATTACGGGCGGTTCAACCAGGGCGTCGTAACGCTGAACCTGGTTGATGTCGCATGTTCCTCCGGAAGGGACATGGATAAGTTCTGGAAGATCCTGGACGAAAGGCTCAACCTCTGCCACCGCGCACTGCGCTGCAGGCACGAAAGACTGCTCGGTACACCTTCGGACGTCGCGCCGATTTTGTGGCAGCACGGAGCGCTTGCAAGGCTGAAGGCCGGCGAAAAGATCGACCCGCTCCTTTACGACGGATATTCCACGATCTCCCTCGGATATGCGGGGCTTTATGAGATGTGCATGTACATGACAGGAAAGTCCCACACAGATCCGGAAGCAAAGCCGTTCGCGCTTGAGGTCATGCACCGGCTCAACGACGCGTGCAAGAAGTGGAAAGCAGAGGAGAACATCGATTACAGCGTCTATGGAACCCCGCTTGAATCCACAACCTACAAATTCGCGACGAAGCTCCAGAAGAGATTCGGCATCATCCCGGATGTCACGGACCATCCATACATCACAAACTCCTACCATGTGAACGTGCGCGAGAAAATTGACGCTTTCTCAAAGCTGAAGTTTGAGGCGGAATTCCAGGAGCTTTCCCCGGGAGGCGCCATCAGCTACGTGGAGGTCCCGAACCTTCAGCAGAACATCGATGCCGTTCTCACCGTCATGAAATACATTTATGACAACATCATGTACGCGGAGCTGAACACAAAGAGTGATTACTGCATGTGCTGCGGATACGACGGCGAGATCAAAATCGTGACCGATAAGAACGACAAGCTCGTCTGGGAATGCCCGAACTGCGGAAACAGGGACCAGAAGAAGATGAGTGTTGCCAGAAGAACCTGCGGCTACATCGGAACGAACTACTGGAACGCAGGACGTACGGCGGAAATCAAAGATCGCCAGCTTCATCTGTGATCCAGCCAGAGGCCGCTGTTTAAATTGTAATTTAAAACGGAATATAGTAATTCAAAACGGAACAAGCACAACCACACCGCATTACACAAGCGAAAAAGAAGCATCTGCGCCCTTCCTGAAAAGGCAGGGCGCATTCTAAAAAGGAGCTGAGAAAATGACAACGTGCCTATATGACGGAAACATCGTATTCCTGAAAGACAATGTCACAAAGGAAAACCTGGAAGAATCGCTTTATGACAAAGGTGCAACCGGAGAAATCACATCGGAATCGACCGTGAGGCTACTGATGAATGGGTATGACCCGGATACAAACGCCATTGAGTTCCCGCTCGAACTCTACGACGACGATCTTATGGATGCCGTAAAAGGCGTTTCTGAATACATAAAGCCGGGAGAATATCTTGCATGCTACGAATCCATGAACTCCCGGAATTTCTGGAGGCTTTATTTTGACGGAACGAGCGTAAAAGAGGTTTACCCTGACCTGACCGGAGTTTATGACATGGAAGATGACAGCATTTCAGATAAAACCGATAGAGCGCCTGCGGAAAGCACACCATCCAGTATTGGAAAAGATAACATCATCGACGTCTACTTTCCGGTAAAGGGCGATCCGGAAAGGTATGTGGAACAGATTTTTACATCCGGCGGCAAGATTATAGGCGGCATGGTTTCAGGCGGCGGGGAAAAATACGGCTTTTCAGTAACCGAAGCGGGATCCGTTGTTTTATCGATCCCGCCGGAAACAGAAAACCCGAAAATGGAGAAGCACCTCACTAAGACATTAAAACCATTTCTTCATGCCCAGTACGAAACGCCGAAGAAAGGAACAAAAAAGAAGAAGAAAAACAAATCACGCTGACGATAAGTCGAAAGGAACCAAACATGGGACAGTTTTCTTTTATGTTTGCCGACAAAAACAACATGGAGAACATAACCCACATGGAAGAGGCATATGTGCTCCTCCCAAACGGGGCAGAGCCGATCCACGCCCGCTACGACCTGTACGGGCATTTCAACCGGTTTGATATTTACGACCTTGTCGTGGACATGAACCGGAAGCATATTACGGAAGAAATGCTGGGTTCGTTAAAAAGCACCCCATGGAAGAGCGACCACATAAGCGCCCGGCTAATCAGCCAGGGATACACGGACGAACAAATAAAAAAAGAGCTTGCAAAGAGCGGGGTTGAAGGAAGCCTGCTCACAGAATGGAAGCGAAACCTTGGCATATCCATATCCTGCTATGACGAAGACAACGCAGCCCTGACCTATCCGATCAAAATCACAAAAGAACCGGCATCCTATGATGCTGTTCCGCCCAGCAAGGGGGATCCAACACAGGGCTGCGAAAAAATAGCGTTTGAAGTGAAGAGCACGCTGGAAAAAACAGTGGAAAGCTTCATACGGTTTGAAGACGCCATGCACTGCGAGGCATGGGAGAAGACCCCGGAAGAAATCATCGCAAAAGACCTTGGCAAAATCTGCAGCCACATGAATTATCTTGGATACAGTTATGACATCTACCATGACAAGTCCGGCCGGGCCACATGGCAACTGCTTGCCAACTACGAGAAAGATCTTTTCCGGGCAGTGGATCTGTTTGAGAACATCCATCCTTTCAGGCTAAAGGTTTCCCGGCAGGAAACAGAGGCTGAGTATGGTGCAGAAAGCCATGACTGGAACCTGGAAGACCCCTCACAGGCAAGAACCATCCGGGAGGGGATCGACGGCAGGTACCCCGCAAAAGACATAGCAAATAAGATTGCCTGGGAAAGGTTTGTTGAAAAAAGAATGACCTTCCCGGAATGTGAAATAGCAGAGAAGTGGTTAAAGGAAAACGTCCTTCCGGAATACCGGAATGATCCGTTTGCACGCATCACGCTCCTCACAAAAAACCATCTCTCTTATATGTACAGGGCCAGCGTTAGCGACATGAAAAAATCCATACAGAAAAAAATAGACAGCGAACAGAAGTCACGGGGATACGAATTCCAGAAAGAGCGGTTTGCCCCAATGGGCCGCACGGCAAAAAAGCAGAAAACCAAATAAACAAAATCGCAGGATGCGAATACGGGGATCTCTATGGAAAAACAGATATTGCAGGATTTCGGAGAAAAAATCGGTGGCGCAAAAAAAGACATGAGTTATTGGAAAAAAACAAGACTCAGTGTTGATGCGCTGAAAGATTTGAACGACAGGGAAGCGGACCTGTACGTCACGAAAAAGTATGTGTTCAAAAAGCCGGACTATGAAAAGATACACAACGACGGGGTCCCGATCGAAGTCGTATATTTCATGAAAAAGGTTTACGATGCAATCCCTGTAAAGCCGATCATCACACGCAGAGCCGCGCAGGAGCCAAAAGCCGAAATCCAGGAAGAGTACATTGAAACGGTGCAAAAGATCATGGATGCCGTCACGGCATGCAGGACGAACGAGGACTGCCTTAAGATCCTTCCTGACATATTCATAAAAGAAGGATGGCTTACGCCCCCGAGCGGGTATTACAGCAAATATTCCTGGACAGAAAAAGGCTCAAAAAATCCGGCGATCGCGCAAAAAACAGCAGTCTCCGTGATCTACGGGAGCGAAACATCCTTCCTGTACGAAATGCGGAAAAACATAAAGCGGCAGCGTTTTCTCGAAAAAAATACAGGGGGAGAAATTGCCCTTCCCCGCGGATACCAGATCCGATCATATCTTTATACACCTCTGGATGGCGAAAAAACAGTTAAATACTGTGCGACATACAAAGGCCAGCGCGTCTTAGAGCTTGACATGTTTGAGACGGAGGAAGAGGCGCTGGAAAGCCTCTTGAAATATGCGAAAGAGAAAGAGAAAACGACAAAAAAGCTGAAATATGTCCCGCCGCAGCTTACCAATATAAAAAGGGACGGAGAGGAAATCCTGTCAGGCAGGGACGTAGACGGCAACGATTATCTTAACACCTTCCGTTTCCGCGGCGGGGAGTATGGAAACTGGATGAACGAGGCGGACCGCCAGGTGTCCATGAACATGGGGTACGAAGCGCTGGTGGACCTCGCTTCGGTGCTTGGCATTGAAAATGAGGACATTTCCCTGGGCGGGGAGCTATCAATCGCGTTCGGAGCCAGAGGATCCGGCAACGCCCTCGCGCATTACGAGCCACTGAGGAAGGTCATCAACCTGACAAAAACGAAAGGCGCCGGATGCCTGGCCCATGAGTGGTGGCACGCGCTGGATGATTACATCGGCACCCGTTTCCACATAAAAGGAATGGCTTCCGAGAAGCTGAATGACATTGACAGGATATCACTACATGGAAGCGATTTTCCAGAGATGTCTGCACTGGTCCGGAGCATGCTTTACAAGACAGTGCACCTGAGCGCTGAAGAGGTACATGAAAAAGAAGTAAAAGCCACTGACGAGCTCCGGGACAGGTACATAAACCGCATGCAGGTCTGCCTGTTCAGAAATGATGCTTTCCAAAACCTGTCTCCGGAAAAAAAGAGCGAATTAGAAACACTTATAGATAATTTCCGCGAAAACAGGGAAAATGCTGAGGAAGCTCTCATAAAATTCTATGCCAAGGCCAAAGGCCGGCAGATGAATAGAATCGAAGCACAAATCGTTGAGGACGCATGGAGATGGTCAAAAGCCGCGCAGGACGAAAGGAAAGTCCATCACGCGCCGGCTACGGAAAAGCGGATGACACAATACTACCAGGACGCAATCGACATGGACAAAAGGTATGCGAAAAACGGCGGTTACTGGCAGTCAATAACGGAAATGAGCGCGCGTGCCTTTGAGGCATACGTGAAAGACCGTCTCGGATACAAAAGCGACTATCTATGTGCCCATGCAGACGCAGCGCTTACAATCCCCGCAAACGGAGCCAAGCAGGAGCACAAGGTCTCTATCGCGCCGCTCGGGGAGGAGAGGGAAGCCATTAACGCCAATTTCGACAAAGTGTTTGAAGCCTTGCGGAAAATGGAAATCCTTCACACACGGACAACCCCTGTCATAAAAGCAAAAAAAGTGGTAGAAAAAATATATCCCCTGCCGGACGACGAGCTTTCAAAGAAGTGGATCTCATCGCTTCAGACAGAAGATTCGCCCCTGCAGCTCGCAATGTACAATTACCTCCGCCTGTCTCACGAAGACCTCTACAGCCTTTCCCGCATACATCAGGCAGGGTATGCCCGGGAAAAGATCGAGGAGACCGTGGAAGCATGCTGCGCATACATGAAAGAGCTTAACATGCTCAAAGCCAACGATTACGAAGCGCTTATGAGCATGCACGGCATAACAAAGAAAAAAGCCCGGCGTAGATCCGGATAAAAACAGCTCTCAACACAAAAAACACAAAGCCCTTTTTGCAAAGATAAAAAGCGGAGAACGATCAATGAAAAAAACACTTTATGTCCGTCAAAAAGGAAAGCAGATGCACGCATCCGGATCCTGGGATATGCAGAGGCAGGAAAAGATAATGGTTTATGCAATCATGGCTTTTTTCGCGGTCAGCGTAACAGCAGTGCTTATCGGTTCTGTTATATACGCTACAACTGGAAGGAAAGGGATTTTGATTCCTTCCATCATATGTCTTGTCATATCGTTCCTGTCATTGTTTTGCGCACTTTTCGGTCTCACGTATAAGAAATCAAGGAGCAAACCAATGGACGTGCATTATTATGATGTTGATTACAGCTACAACGCCGCCGATCAAAATGAAACAGATAATACACATGAAATATCCCAGGAAGAATTCAAAGGAAAATTAGAAAAGAAAAACAGATAACGCAGGAGGATGCAAAGATGCAGACGATCACAAGAGAAGAAGCAGTTTCCTTTCTTTCCTATATCTTAGAGAACATGGCCGGGATTTTATCAGACTCTGCCATCGCGTCACTGGAACAGATTTCAGAAAACATTCAAAACGAGAGATTAGGGTATGATACCTGGGGCGCAGATGAGGAAGATCTGCATATCCTCTTTTCAGAAAACGATGAACTTCTGGTCCAGGAGGAAAAAGAAGAGCTGAAAAGGAAATATACCATAGACTCTCACGAGCGTTTTACATAAAGGTGCCTTTTACATCCCATTGACTGTTTTGATTTTGCCACATCAACAAGATGATATGTCAAACAAAACACAAATGATACCGATTGTGTGGATGCGGGCATAAACATATGCTACAATAGCCTGGAAAGGAGTTGATGTTATGTCTACAAGTACAATTCGATTAGATGAAGGCGTCCGTGAAGAGACCACCCGTATCGCTTCTGAGATGGGACTTACATTCAATGCAGTAATAAACATTCTGGCTCGAAAATTTAATGCGGAAAAGGGATTCCCATTTCCTGTGAAATTAGAGACAACGCAAAAAACCGTATTTGATATGTCTTCTGATGAGTTTGAAATTGCATGCAGGGAAGCAGTAACCCATAGGGAAGACACTGCTGAGATGGATTACGTTACGCGTTTAGATAAAGAAAGTGGAATGATTGTAAAGGTATATGCAGATGGGCGGGAGGAATATGTCCTTAACTAATACTATACGTCCACAGATTCTGGTTTTTGCAGGGCCAAACGGCTCAGGGAAAAGTACGATTACTAAGAGAATTCCCATCTGCGGCACTTATGTAAATGCGGATGAAATTAAACGTGTTTCTCAATGTACCGATTTGGAGGCAGCACAAGAAGCAGAGTTGATTAGAAATATGCTTTTAGAAGCCAAGAAAGACTTTACATTTGAGACCGTATTATCTACCGATCGCAATCTCAAATTGCTGCGGAAGGCTAAAGAACGAGGTTATGAGATACAGGTAGTGTTTGTGCTTACAAGCAATCCGTGTATAAATGTAAGTCGTGTCAAGGCACGCGTGAAAGCCGGTGGACATGATGTGCCTGAAGAAAAGATCATCAGTCGATATGGAAGATCCCTTCGGAACTTATCAAAGATAGTCCGAATTGCAGATTGTACACGAGTCATAGATAACTCTGGAAATGAACCTCATCTGATATGTGAGATTCTAAACCAGCTTGTAACCATTTGGGAAACTGAACACTGGAATAAGAAGGCTATATTAAAACTATTATCTGACTATAACCCTTGCGAGCGAGAAAACCAACGGCTTTAACCGTGGGGATGATAGCTCGCCATCTCTTTTTTATCGATGATCTGGCACTTCCAGCCCAGGCGAACCAGCAGATCCTGAAGCGCCTTACCGGCCGTCCCGGATATAAGAAGAGGGGGACGCCGGTCACTGCAGTCCTCACCAACCAGATCTGCCGGATCACGGACGGCGACTCCCTGAAGTTTCCGGGTACAAAGGTGTACTGGAATGGGCAGTAGACAGCCTCAGGAAAGGCCGCCTGAGAGCTCTTGGGGAGGAGGACCTGAGGAGGGTCCTTCAGGAGAGTTGCGGGTAGTTCATAACAGCCGGCAAAACGGCATCAGCAATCCATATTTTCAAAAACACCCCGTGCAAAACATATCCACGCAAAAACAGGCAGAACTAAATTAATATATAAAAAAACATAAAAAGCTGTACAAAAAGAGCAAACATGATATACAATAAACAATATATATATCTGCCGCTAATTACAACTTAAAGAAGGTGCGATATGTCCAACTCAATAACAGCAACAGACAATCCAAAAACAGGAAACACCGTGTCTATGACTGGAAAAATTGTTGATTTTCTGTCCCCAAAACCAGGGGATGATAAATTCAACGAAACCGGATTCAAAGAATTTAAGTTTAAGGTTCGAGGCCACAACAGTATCCTGGCCCACGGGAAGCACATTCCGCCTGCAAGAACGGGAGACTCTTTCTCTCTTATCGGACAGTATACATACATAGAAGGCCGTCTCACATTTGAAGTATTCACAGCAAAAAAGAATGCCTCTTCAGTAAAAACATCTTATGACAACGCCGCATTTCTTGCCGACAACATCGCAGGAATCGGGCCAAAGATGGCAGAGGCAATCGTCGCCGCCCTCGGCAAGGATACCATCAAACAGCTCCAGGAAGACCCGGAGCTTATTTACGGCGTGCCAAATCTGAACGACGCCATGAAAAGAAGCGTCCTCATATATTTCGGTGCCGAAAACCACGCTCTTGTAAACACATTCAAATTCCTCCAGGGATTCTGTGGCTTTCCACGTTCCACTGCATGGAAAATCTGGAGGCAGTACCACGATTCCGCAGAAAAACAGATCCGCAGCAACCCCTACATCCTTTTATCGGACATTATCTGGATACACTTTGATGACGTCGATCAGATTGCGATGAAACTTGGCATTAAGCGTGACGATGAAAAGAGGATTACCGCAGCAATCATGTACACGCTGATAAGAGCCATCTACAGGCCGGAAGAAGGACACTCCTTCCTCGACTTTACCACGTTGCGGTCAAGAGTAATTGACAAGCTTGGAGCATGTCTGGTTTCCGGGCGCAAGGTAAACAAGCAAATAGACAAGCTGTGTGAAGACGGCACACTTTACCGCTGCAAGATACCCGGAACGGACAGGGAGGCCATCTATACGGCAAGCGAATACATTGCGGAAACCGCAATTGCGTCAAGACTTTCCATCATTGCAGAAAAGGGATCCCAGAAGCTGCTTCGTTTGAACAGTCTGATACCCACATACCTTGATCCGTCACAAAAAGAAGCCGTTCTCATGGCGCTTAAATATGATTTAAGCCTTGTTTGCGGAGCGGCAGGAACAGGAAAGACCACAATCCTGAGGACCATACTCGGATGTCTGAAAGTTGCCGGATACGACAAAGACACAGAAATCCTGCTCTGTGCCTATACCGGCAAAGCGGCAAAAAGAATCGAAGAGACGACCGGCAGCAAAGCGAGCACAATTCACAGGGCCCTTGTCTGGAAAAGATCCGGAGGGTTTATGCACGGCGCATCCAATCCTCTTCCAGAGAAGGTCTACATCATCGATGAGGCATCGATGCTTACGAATGTTCTTTTTTATGATTTACTCAACGCAATCCCGGAAGGATCCAAAATCATTCTGATCGGCGACGCCCATCAGCTGCCGCCAATAGGCGGCGGAAATCTGCTCAGGGAGCTTCGCCGCAGCAAAAAAATCAAATGCACGATTCTGAAAAACATCCACAGACAGGAGGATGAAAGAAACGAAATTGTGGAAGCCTCTCAGGCGATCCTTGAAAACAGAATGCCGGTCTCCGGAGAAAGCTTTGAGATCAAGTATGTCCCTGACGACCAGGCAGGAGTCGAGCTGTTTATTGAGACGCTTCTGGAATCAGGAATCGAAAACACCATAGGGCTTTCACCACTTCGCAGGTACAACTATGGCGTTGACTACTTAAACAACCTGATTCAGGAAAAGGTCAATCCGCAATCGCCAGGAAAAGAAGAACTGCGGATCGGGCAAAAAAGGAAGTTCCGTACCGGAGATCCAGTCATTCACACGCGCAACAACTACGAATTGAACGTCATGAACGGAGCGATCGGAAAGGTCGTTTCGTGCAACGCCGAAGAGAAGAGTGTAACGGTTGAATATCAGGACGCGATTGAGGGAACAAGAGATGTCATATATGATTATGACCTTGCCCGTTTCCAGCTGGATCTTGCCTACGCAACAACCGCATATAAGATTCAAGGTTCCGAGCGCGACAGGGTCGTAATATTCCTTCCGCAGGCGGCATACTCGCTCAACACAAGAAATTCTCTTTACACAATGGTAACGCGCGGAAAACAGCATGTGACGCTGATTGGAATGAAATCGACTATAGTGGACTGTATCAAAAACGATACGCCTTCCACCAGAAACACAATGCTTGCCCACCGGATCAATCACACGGTAGCTCCCGGAAACATCCGGAATCCGGAAGTAGACAATAACTGAAGACAAAAGCGCAAACCAGAGAAAGGGACTTAATATTAATATGAAAGAAGGACACGTCGCGCAGATATATTTCAAAGGAAAAATCAAGGAAGTCCCCATCAACAATCCGATACATTTGAGTCGTTTTGAATATGATTATTTAATGGCGCAAAAGGATGTCGATACACAAAAATGGCATTTAAGCAAAATGATCGATTATGGTTACTTCAAAAACCTGAAACCGTACTTCGTCACCGAAACAGCAAAAAACGGAGAAACGTGGACGTATATACTGATCGGAGTTATCCGGGATCTGCTCTGTGCAGATGCGTTTGTTATTGACGGGGAGGACAAAGTATGAAGGTAACATCAAAAAACCACGACGGTATCATCGTAATAGATGTTCTTCCGGAGAAAGGCGATAACGAAGCCGCGTGTTTATGGATGCGTGTATACCTGGATCCAGAACACGGCCAAATGCTGAGTGATTCTGATATCGGGGATTATGCGCACAGGTGGCAGGAGACCGGGAAACAATTTCTAAAGCTCATGGGCGGGGTTGGATCCACGTATCTTTTGGAAAAATGCTGCCATGATCGAATGGAATACGATCCGGAACACATAATAAAGAGCATACACGACTACTTCTGCGATGCTGAATACGATGATCCTTCCGAAGAAAAGAAACAGAAGGATTTTCTTAAAGAAGTATCTCAATGCTGCAACATCTTTGATATACAAAGAGTTTTCGACGACACAGACTTCGATTATGGCGATGCATGGGAATGTCTTCAGAAAACATATACGCCATGGCAAAAAAGATGGGCATCCTATTTCACAAAGTATGTCTCGCCAGAAATCAAAAAATGGATACCAGAAATAAAAAGAACAGCAGAAAAAAGCAGATAACACGCAACAGCAGAAATCTGAACAGAAAAACGCTTAACACGGTTGTTCTTTCTCTTGCAAGGCGGATGCCAGCCTGAAAGACATAAGGGGCTTGATGATATTAACCCATTCCATCCCTGCGAGGCAGGGGTCAACCTATAAAGAACTTCAATCGGCAAGTGATCACGGAGGTTCTTTCCCTGCGTGACAGGGGTCAACCCAGTCTGGGATATGTAGCAAGTTGGAGCAGCGATTCTTTCCCTGCGTGACAGGGGTCAACCTGATCCGAAGCCCGGACAGATAAGGAAGTTTGAAATTCTTTCCCTGCGCGACAGGGGGCATGGCTACATTTTGCAAAAAGATATACACTCGTCAAAGAATCACGACAACCCGTCGTGATTCTTTTCAAATATAGACAATTCGATCGCGAAACATAAAAAACACACAATTTGATAAAATAAAATTACAACAAAGATCGAATTTATATGTGCCGGAAACGGCACACAAAAGGAGTGGAGTATAAATGGCAAGCATCTATGGTGTAACAATCTCCGAAATGACGAAACATACAGGCAGTGATCACGCAGAATTAGCCCAGGGAACAGTGTGCCTCAACGGAAAAGAACTCGGATTTTGGTCACAGGAAGCGTATGGGGCGCCAGATATATACGGATTTGATCAGTTTAGTCTTAGGGAACCCGCACAAAAATATTTTGATCAGCTCGAAGAACAGGAAAAAAGGGTTTACGGGATGTTATATTGCCAAAACGGAAAAATCTGTATTGATTTTTGCGACGTTCTTCTTGCAGATCTCGTTCTTCAAAACGAGCTTGAAAAAGAATACATAGATTACATTCAAAACGGACCCTGCACACTTGTCACATACCAGCACAAGAAGTCAGAAACCGAAAAAGTAGCGCAGCCATATTCTGTGCCGCCGATCAAAATGGTTTGTTTTCAAGAAGCGCTGTTGGGCCAAAAAGAGATTGAAGATCGCATTATCCGCGATGGGCTGGATAATTCCCCTCATGTGGTGAGGGTATATAGCCGCCGGGAAGACTTCGATCTCTGTGACAAAACCGTCAAAAAGAGGCAAGTAAAAAGAAACCGCAGATAACCTGATTTCACATTAGAGAGTTCGACATGGAAGAACTCGAAAAGGCAATTCAAACGCTTCGGGAAACACTTGAATATGCAGAAAAAGCACCCCATATCATGCACAAACTGCCATGGGCTTTGTACCAAACATGGAAAATCTTTGACAAAAGAGAGCGCGATAACAACACAAAGGAACAAGATATGATGGAACACCAACAGAAAAAAGAGCAAGGATCGCTACACTCCTTTCAGCAAATACAGGATATTCCTGAATGGCTCTTTATAGGAGCTTTCCCGGGAGGCGATGTATACGCAGACAAAAGAAAACTCGAAAACGGTGACTACAAAAAAATCGCATTGGTAAATAAATATGGAATCCTCTGGTCTGCTGATGGAATAAACACGGACGCATCAGTAAGAGAACTCATATTTAAGAGTGCTGAAGCAAAAAAGCAGGAATATATAGACAAAATCAATCAGTATGACGCCCTTCCGGCCGCCGTGCAAAAAAAATATATTCTCGGAAGAGAATACGAAACACTATTAGAACAGCTCCCCGCATCTATGGTGATAAACCAGGCGGACAATATGGAAGGCATGTCCCTAAAGGACCGGATCCTTAATACATATGAAACGCTGTGCAAACTTCACGGCGAACAAAACGACCGTTATCTCGCACAGAAGCAGCAAGAAAAGGCATCCCGTCAAAATCCAAAGAAAAAAAGCAAAACACGTTAATTATAACGGACGCAGAATAACATCATTAAAAGGAGGTAAATGAATGTTTACAGTCAGCGTACAAAAAGAATATGCTTCAAAATCCGGGGGATATTTTTATCCTGGAATGGTCAAGGTTGATGGAGCGCTCAGCTTCTTCCCGCGCGTGAACCAGTCCGAAGATGGAAACATCAAAGTAACGATTCCGTCGCAGGTTTCCATTCTCTCAAAAAAAGTTTCAGATGATATGTATCAGGCATTTTGTGACGCCGTAAAGGGGTTGCATGAAGCCACGGACAAAACACAGCCTGTCGAGGTCTCTTTTGGTGATGAGAAGATCATGTCATCTGTTGAAAGCCACCTGACACCGGAAAAAGACGGATCTGTCCCTACCGTATACGAATCGTCAAAATACAACAGCTACGCAAACATTACATTCGACTTTTCTGATGAGAAGGGAGAAAAGATGTTTGGAATAGACACAACGCTCCGTGCCAGATCTGACGGAACTGGAAAGTTCATATCTCTTCCAAGCAGAAAGGGCACAGACGGGAACTTTTACAAGGAAGTCTCCTGTTCCCGCGAGGTCAGTGATCTGCTGAATCAAAAAGGGCTGGCCCTTTACGATGCAGAGCTCAATAAAGGCCGGAACAACAAAGAAAGGGACGCCGGACAGGAGACAGCACAAAAACCTGCCAAAAAAAGCACCGTTAGCAGATGATTATTTTATCCAGCGAAGGGAGCATAATCATATCAGAAAGCACCGTTCGGAGGTGGCCGACAATGGCTGCCTCCGTTTTTTTAATTTCAGCATAAACAGATCCAAGGCAATCAAGACATATCGCACAGCCTTCATCAAAGCAAAACACAGCAAAAATATCAAAAAGAATCTTATAAAGGCACAAACACTTCATATTCCATATACAAACACATATAACAAATCAAGACAGGCAACCAAGTTCAAAGCGACATTTTACACCATATTATCTAATTAATATTGACAACATTAAGCATAAATGATAAAAAGAAAAAAAGAAAACATAAACAGTACAAACAAACATAACAGGAAGCAAAATGCGTATGCAGTCCAACCATCTTCATAGCAACCTCCTTTAATAAGAGCCAGGGCGTAAGTTCTGGCTCATTTGTTATGAAATGACGTCCGCAACGCAGAAGAAGAGAAGAAAAAAGACCGCCAATGGCGTGGTTATAAAGATTACCTGCGGAGGAGACCATGAAGTGCTGAGAAGGTATCTATATGGATGATTTTAGCGAAACCTTGTATCGATGCACAAATCCGCACAGCGATCATTTTCATGGAATTCACCGGCATATGCTGTGAAGATGAGTGCAACGATGGTGAGTATCTTGCAGCGCCGGAGCAAAACGACAATGAGAGATGGGCAAAGGAGCAAAAATGAACCTGGAAAACTTTGGCATGTACATGGAACAGAAGCGTAAAGAAAACAATATTTCATATATGGACATCCTACAAAAGGAAATAGGAATAGCAATGGTTGATCTTGCCTCCATTGAAAATGGGGATCTGGATCCAACCATTTCGCAAGCAGAAGCGATAGCGCAAGCGCTTGGAACCACCCTCAACGACCTGATGACCGGCAGCACAACCAATGGAAATACAATCGATACTCAGACGGCCACGGATCATGAAAACAGCATCATACGGGATGAAAACAAAAAAGAAGAGAAAGAACCAAAAGAGCCTTGTCCGAAAACATCTTCTTTCTCTTTAGAATCAAAAGACGAAAAAGAAACTCTTTCCGTGGCAAAGATCTCAGACATGGCGCCCGAAATATTGAGGCAGGTACGGAAAATCAATCCGGGCGTCTGGGTAATGGCAGTTGAAGCCGTTATGGGCGATCACTATTTCGACACTCTTTGATTGACAGGGGGAGGACAAGAAGTGGAAAGAACCATAGATGTTTTTCAAATCGCGCAGTACTGTACCGTCAATGCAATTATTAAGGAAAGCGGAAAAAGCAAAGCCTCATGTAAAGACATAAAGAAATATCTTCTGGAAGAATATGTAAGCAAAAAGAGCAAAAAAAGGGAAGACATCTGGCCACATGGAGCTTTTTTCGGGATTTCGAAAAATAAAATCGAAAAATTCCTGTGCACACAGGAAACCCTGAACGCCAACCCAATGCTCTCAAGGTCACCCATAATAATAACCGTTAACCAAAGGCAAAAATACTGGAACGAATATTTTCCGAACAGAACATTCGAAAAAATGTTCCCGTCGGAAAAAGACCTTATTTCAAAATATCTGGAAGAAAACATCAATGCTATGCCATCATCACTGGTTCTGTTTCTTATCACGTATGGCGGCACCATTACTGCGAGAGTAATAGAAGCACTGTTTCCAGAAGATGGGATAGAGGATATATATTGTCAATTCGCCCAGCAATGGGTCTGCAGTAATACAGACGAGTTTCTTTTAAGATGTGACAGCCATGCCTTAAAAAAACTCTTGGAAATTACATCCGGAAAAAACGACAGCAGCCATTATTTTTACCAAACCACCTTCCGAAAAAAAATTGCCGGCAAAACTGTCCACTATCTTAAGGCATCCCAGGCAAAGCAAAAGTATAGCGCAGAAGCGAAAGAGGAAGAGCCGGGAGAAAGCAAAGCATTTACTGACATTGGGACCCCGGCATCCAAAAGAGAATTCCTTCACAGTTTGGAGGCGGTTCTTACAGAATTCCTGAAAACTGACAACAAATACTACTATCCCCTTACGGTAGGAACCGGAATAGGAAAAAATTATGCTGTAAATCCATTCGCCCGCTTATTCTTGGCCGGCAGCGACGTCGTAAAAGATTATCGGCGCCTGGTGTTTACGTGTGATCGAAAATCAATCGTCAGGGAAGCATACGAATCGTGCGTCCAAAAAAACAAAAAATGGGCGGACGGCATACTTTACCTGCCTTCAAATTCAGACAACGCCATATCTGACTTTCTGAGAGAGGATTCATCAGAAGATAAAAAGGATATCCAGGAAATAAATGAAGATATTTCAAAGTTCAAAAAGCTTGCATTCGGGTCCCAAGATGAAGAACTCAAGGAAGCCTATAGTATTCTGCACAAAAAGGTAACAGAGTTCTGGGATCTCAACAAACTCAAAATTGATGACCAGAAAATAATCACCCGCCTGAAAGAAGCCTGCATCAATGATATTTCAAAAGCAGAAGCATCGTATCGGAAAATTCTGATAAAAGTCATCACACATCTTGACCGCTTCCCGCATTCCGGTACGCCGGCGGAAAAATATGCGTACATCAACAGCCACCCTGTTTTTAAGCTTGTAGGAGAAATCTTTCCGGCTTTCCACCTGCCTTTTAAGAAAGTAATCTTCCTGACTGTGCAAAAAATGCGTTTCCCGATTGACACGCTGCTTTTCGGAAAAATCCACTTTTTTGAAGGCGAGCTCCCAGGCCAGACCTTTTATTTCATCGATGAGGCAGATGCCGTCAAAATGACCCTCCTTGACGGCATCTGTGACAAAGCCGCCAGGAACCCGATCATGCTCAAGGTCATGATCGATCTCGGCCTCAAGCTGGCAACCCTGATCACTGACGGGATAGCGCCCTCATATTACGCAGAAGAAGAGTACGTTCAGACCGCCGCAGGAAAACTGCAGGAATACATTCAAAATGAGCTTGGATCCAAATACAACAGCCGGTTCGAGTTTGCGGAAGATATCACGCATGCGTATTCCGTTCTGTACCATTCCAACAGTAACATCCTCTTCGACAGATACAAAAAACAGCACATCGACAAAAACAACCTTGGATGCTCAAAACCTGTTTGGTGTGTTCCAACAGGCATAAACACAATTGCCATTACGAACAACAAGAAAAAAGGAGCATTCCTTTTACAGGATTACATTTTAAAACTGGCAGTGGCCGCCAGAATCGCGTTTTCCCTTATTTTTGGAGTCTCACTCGAAGAGATGAAACATTCGGATGACGTGGACGGTATGCACGCGGCAGTTCGTCACGTCCTCGAATATGTTGACACATCATTTAAGGATCTTAACGCGACTGTAAAAGAAATCATTGTTGGACTGGTTCTTGAGCGCGGAGATATCCAGGGAAAGATTAACAGCGCGCACGATGATTTCTATTTAGACGGATTTGAAATTATTACCGCAACGGAAAGTTCGCCGGGCAGCCGGTCTGTGATTTTTGAATATAATGTCTGTCACGATACCCCGGAAGCTCTCATCTACAAGCTGACAAAAGTGCGAGATGAAAACAGCAACAATACGCGAAAAAAAATGCGCAGCAAGGTTGTGCTTGCCTCAGCGACAGCCGCGCTGCCAAGCATCTACTCGAACTTTGACCTTAGTTGGGGCAAAATCGCGGAGGAAACATTCGTACCAGGAGAAAAAGCGGAAAAAGTAATCCGAAAATACATTAAAAGCAGGCAGTCCCTGGAAGATAAATATGTGAAAGACTGCCTTCATTTTCAGGTTTTCCCATCAAAAAGCAAAGAAAAAGGAGACGAGGCAGGCGGCACAAAGGGACAAATATGGGACATCATATCCGGGCTAAAACAGAACATCACCTCAGCTATAGAAGCAGAGGTGGAAAAACCGCAGCTCATAAAAACCGCAAGGCATGAAATAGATGTGTATGGTGAAAAACTTTATGTAAATCTCATAAGCGACCTTCCAAAGCATCAAAAGGACCCACAAAAATATATTTGGGAGATCTGGCGCACGGCGGATCTTTACACAGCAATCATCTTATCATGCCTGCGGAAGGCCCATATGCTTTTGGCTTTCAACCCTTATAATATTCCATTTGACACCGACAAGTCGGGCCGTCCAGTAAACAACCTTACGACCACAAATGACATTAAGAAAGAAATCTATGAATATTTTCAGAATTTTGCAAGAAGCCTTATATTTACGGGCAAAGCAGCGTCTGCTTTTAAGAAATATATCATCTATTCGATAAAATCGGAAAACATAAAAGAGCGGATCAGGGACTCCAGTGAATGTGCAAGGAAAAACGAGTTCCTCGCTGTCAACCTGACTTCCTTCAGCACATTCGGCAAAAGTGTCAATGCTCAGTTTCGGGTACCAATCGACGAGTGGGACAACATTGTGCCCGTGAATGATGACGGCGCAAAACAGCTCGCCATGCGGAACCCGAAGGCAATGATAGACGCGGATGCCGTGTACATTGGAAATATCACAAACACTCCTTCACCAACCAACAACCCACATAACGCCCCATGGAACAATGTACCGGAAGAGGGCAATGCTGTTGACTTCTTCTCTGCAAGGGCGTCGCAGATCAAAGCCTGCTTCGAAACAAACGCCGGCTTTGTAAGCGGAGCAGAAACGGCACAGCATCGCGCCGACGTTTTGAAAAAAATAATTTTTGGGAACGAGAGATACGTCCTGTATCAATATGCGCTGCAGGATGTCCATAACGCCCGTGTCCGCACGATCGTCCAGGTTGTCGGCCGTGCATCCAGAACACCGCTGCGCTTTAAGAACGTATGGATATACATGTCGGGGGAAATTCTACAAAAAATGCCAATGAGCCCGGCAGTAGCCCTTTCCAGCGTAGCATATACGGAGGAATTCTTAGAAAAACAGTCCATTGAAGTCAGATTTTGTCTCAAGAACATGCTGCATGAAATCACAAGCAGCGCCCCGGCGCCGGAAGAAGACGACACTGCCAGAACATGCAACCTTGCTACTGATATGTTTGCTACAGCGCTGAGAAAGAATTTCAAGGATCACAACCCGGGTCCTCTTAAGGCCTTGCAGCGAGCGGTAAGAGGCGTTTATGTTTCCAAAGAATATTTCGATTCCCTTCCGCAGGATTCCAAGTGCCTTTACATCCCCGTCCCGGAAGGCGCCGGGGACGGTTATAATGCATCGTATACAGATTACAGGAAAGATGAAATCTATGTAAAAAAGATCACATTTACCGTTGCCGGAGATTCGAGCGGAAAGTATTCCCTTGCGGAGAAAAAGGAAAAATATGGAACGGGTATCAAATTTGTGGCAGAAGCAATCAAAAAGGCAGGGCTTGACCTTGAAAGCACGCACGGAGACTATATCCTGACGCCAAAAGGGTTTGACGTCCTTGACGGGCATGTTGGAGAAGCCGTCATGGATCATTTCATACGAATGTTCTTAAAGATTAATGCTGTTGCTGTACCGGATCCGATCTATGAAGTTGTCGACCTTCTCTACTCGTGCGACGACAAAAACCTGCTGGCTATTGACGCGAAGGAATTTTTCAACGAAGCCGGCGCCCTAAGGGAGCAGACAGCATCCGTGGAAATGGTCAAGAAATTCGCCGAAAAGAAAAGGAAACTTGACGACCAATTCCAGGATAAGAAGGTAACCCTGATTGTCGTAAACACAAAACCAGATGATATACAAGAGCAGTCGTATCTGCCAATAAACAAAATTATCGATCATAACAAAAATCATGTCGGGTACGGGATCCCAAATCTCATAAAGACATCAGGACAGTTTAACGAAGACGTATTCAACTTCTTTTATTCTGCGCCATGGAGGGAAGAATCATGAAACAACGGATCAATGAAATCGATGGGAACCAGCTGGAATACAATATCGATCTCATTATGCAAAAATGGCGTTTTTACGCCGTAGACACGAACAAAGAGAAAATTACGCGCGCAGACACGAAGGAGGGCACGGCCTTTGACATGCTGAACAGAATGCTGGAAGAGGCCAAAATAACAGCATGCTGCATGTACGAAGGGTATGACTCACGCGTCTATGCGGTAAGTAAATATTCTCTGACAGGAGAAGCAGAAGATAAGGAAAAACTCACCGCCGCTGAAAAGGCATTCTTAAAATTCGAAGACCTCTTTGGCTTTCCAATACGGGAACTTGACAGGCGTACCCTTACTACAGGTGCAAGAGCAAAAAGAAGGATTTTGCAGTTTTGCCTGCTTTCCTTAAATGAATATCCAGGAGTGCATCAAAAGCTGATCCTGGAAACATCAGTCCGCGGGGAATACTCAGGCGAACATGTCACGATCGAATATAATGCCAAAGGAAATGACTACTCACCAACAGACGCGTTGATCATTCTGGACATGAAAACCGTTACAATGACAAGCCTGAACCATCTTGACTGGGAAGGAGATTCCGGCGGGGACAGGGAAAGGATACAGGATATTTACCAGCGCGTGGACGGATTCTTTGTCCGGGCCTACTGCGCATCAAAAGAAGAAATCTTCAAGGGGAAAAATGCCGCCAATTATTTTTCGCCGATAAAAGCCTACTGCCGTCAAAACAAGAAGAACAGGGTTCCAACCCTCAATCCATTAAAGATAAAGAAAAAGAATGGCAAATACTCCTCAAAGCTTGCAATGCTATCGCATCTCAATGACTTAATTGTCAATACAGGATATATAAAAAATAAAAGCATCCCGTTCACGACCATAGACGTCGAAAGGTATAACGGAGACAATGCATATAAAAACCTTTCCAAATGCATGTATCAGTTTTTTGACGGAAAAACAATCCATGTAACCATCGGTAAAGAAGTGAAAGACAAAGAGGCGGCCATCATGCGGTTGGAAGACGCTTTCTCGAAGCTGAAAGAAAGGAGCGCCATTCCGCAGAAATGTTTTATATCCTACAGGATACCGGCAGGCATTAAAAAAGAAGAGATGTGCCTCTATGTCATAGAAGAGGGTAAGGGTGATAAAGAAAGCGAATCCGACATCTCCCATAAGGACATGCCAACGCCTGTGACGCAGCATATAGTTGCGAAAAACATGACAGACGACAAAGGAGAAACAAAAGCAAAAGTAATCCATGCGTGCATGAAAGAGCTTTTCTGTAAGTATTATGCTTTTACAAAAGCTTCACCAATATGCACGCCAAAGAATATCACCTATATCTATTGTGAGCCCGGCAATAAATTTGATCAATGCGAAAACCCAATCGCATACAAAGCCGTTCATAAAGGAGACAGCATAGAATACGCCATTGTCAAGGACTATCGCCAAGATCCGGACATCGCTGCGGCTATTCCATATGATTTGAAACCTGATAAAATCACGACGTTCTCATATGCCATAATCAGAAAAGAAAACGATTCCACCTCTGTCATTCGTGTGTATGATACGCCATTGTTTGCAGTCGCTGACATAGAGAAGCTTTCACAGATAATGGAAAAGAACATAAAAGACGGAACCACAGCCGTTGCAAAATGGAAAATTGAAGAATACCTTCAAACAGCTGCAGAAAACGTCTCGCCAGAAGATGACCGGTCGCAGCAATACAGAGAAAAAATTGAAAAATACAGCGAAAACAATCTTATTCCTCTTAATGCACTCAAAGGTAGCATGTGTAATTATCGGAAACAGCTCCATTACATCATTCTACAAGAAGAAGGCGCAGGCATCATCTCTGATGGACTAAAAGGAAAAGAAGACATTGACACTCTGTATCCCGCGTTCAGCAAGATCACGTACTCAAACCAGCCTCCGTACGGAAATGGGAGAGGAATCTACTTTGTTCGATGGGATCAAAACCCTCTTCTTGGAATAAACAAGATAGAGACGGGGACGCACTTGCGAAAATATGAAGTCGTTCGCGGTGCAAAGTATTCCGGAGAGGATTTTATCCATGAAGTGTTCGCAATGATGTATGTGCCGTTTGTTTCTTACGGAAAACTGAGCGTGAAGCCATATTATGCAAAATTATTAACGGAATATAGGGGAGCACTATCGTCAGAATAGCGTATCACTTTGATAACGACAGACTTGTTCTAGCGGCAACCAGATTTGTAAAGGAGAAACAGAAGACTACGCGATGTAAGTTGAAACCATACAACGCGCAAGCACTAAAAGTAAGAAAAACAAAATAATAAACAAGCAACCATAAATGTTCAAATTGCAAAAACAGCCGGTCTATGATATAAAAAAGCTTGAAAACACTACTGTTCTTTCCCTGCGTGACAGGGGTCAACCTGAGCATCAAAAGCATGAGCTGACCATTTATGCAGTTCTTTCCCTGCGTGACAGGGGTCAACCTCTGATGTGGATTCCCACTTGATCGGTCTCAACAGTTCTTTCCCTGCGTGACAGGGGTCAACCTGGATTTGGGGTGGCATCACCTACGGGAGCACACAGTTCTTTCCCTGCGTGACAGGGGTCAACCTGGATTTGGGGTGGCATCACCTACGGGAGCACACAGTTCTTTCCCTGCGTGACAGGGGTCAACCCTGAATGACCTTTGCAGAAAACATGGGCTCCCAGTTTTTTCCCTGCGTGACAGGGGTCAACCCCAATTCGCAGCCCTTCTGGGATAAAGCAGAAAGTTCTTTCCCTGCGTGACAGGGGTCAACCTATAAACAAACATCCTCATATGGTACCTGCATGTAAAGATCGTTCAGCCGCTTACGTACGGCGTCCATCGGAATGGCGGCAGCGTCGATTGTGACAGAACACTGGTAATCTCCGGAAAGGAATCGGTTCATGATCTCCGGATTGACCCCGCTCGGCAGATGCGGCAGGTACAGCATCCGGCTGTAGCGGTTCGCGAACTGAAGCGTGATCCCGTCCATGGCCCCGTACTCATCCTGAAAATACCCGACATGCTGAGGGGCGACAAAGTCTTTCCAGTCCCTTGCCTTCCTTACCATCTGTTCCCATGTCAGAGTCAGCTGTTTTCCCTCTCCCATATGCCAAAAAGCATAGAGGTAACGCAGCCGGTCTGTCCCATCCATAGGGATCAAAGCACTCTCCATTTTGCTGAAATTCACCGTGAGGTTCGCTTCGATCGACCGGAAGTAATCCCGCGCCGCTCCGACGTCCTTCTTTCTGACGGACAGCACGAAGATCCGCACCTGGGTCAGGCCGGAATGCCCCTCCAGCACTCTGTCGGAAATGTACTTGTTGAAGGACTGTACCATTTCGGAAAACTTGCCGTCCTTCTCACGGATGAAGACATCCCTCCGGACCTGATCCATGTCCTGATTGTTGTTGATCATGAGGATCTTGAAGCTGACATTCAGGCTGTTCAGCATCAGGCAGTAGCGTCTGAGGAAGTCATCCTTTTCCAGATCGTCCATAGTCGCGAAGTTCGTGTCCAGAAAGAGATATGCCTTATCAAACAGGACCTCCGCTCCCTCCGGCTTCTCCTCCAGCTGACAGATCCCATCCTTCGAGATCCGGCTGATCGGGATCAGCTGCTGGACTGTCTTCGGCAACCGGTAGAGAGGCCGCGTCAGCTCTTTGTATTCCTTCATTGCCTTCAATCAATCTCACCCCGCTTTCTGTTTCGATGCATTCTGCTTCACTGCATCCTGTTTTTCTGATTCCTGCTTTCTTCTCCAGGCATTTCTCTGCTTCCAGGATGCTCTCCTCCGTCTCCAGATAGAGCTTTCGGAATTCCTTCTTCCGGTTCGTCTTGCCTCTCTTCTCCAAGGACTCCTTCTCTTCCGAATCTGTCTTATCGGTATCTCCTTCCCGGAAATTCTGAAGTCCCTGATTCTGCCAGTAGACCATTTCCGGCTGGTAGAAGAAAGAAGATTGCTGCTGTACCTTCTTCTTACGCTTCAGATAGTCGCCGAGAGGGATCCCGTGAACCTTAATAAAGCCGACTGCGATAATCGGGAAGGCCACCGGAAGCGTCAGGTACATCGCCACAGAGGCATTCAGCTTCAGGTAAAGAAGAAAGAAAGCCAGAAGACCTCCACTGACTGCGACCGCAGCGACTGCAAATAAGGTCTGACGCATGGTCAGACCTTTGAAAAAATCGTCCTTGTAAGAATCAATATCCTGATTCACAGGGATCATCATGTCCTGTCACCTGTCCTTTCTGCAAAAGAAAAGCACCGACCGTCATCTGGTCGATGCTTAACTGAACCATCATATTTCCCTTTTACATTCCTTCGATGATCTTCACAAAATCCGCCGGTGTAATGACAATGGGATGTTTTGGAAAATGTTTTGTATTCCCAGTCACAAGAAAAGTATTGTCCTCACTTTCATGAAACGACATCGCCACTTCAAAGAATACGGCATCATCAGGATCTGGAAAATTTTCATCCACTTCCATTGCATCCGAATACAGACCGATTCTTCTGATTTCCTGTAGCACAACTTCAACCCTGGATGGATCAAAGTGAAATTTTTTTCTGCTCAGGACATCCCTATACTCCTCAAGAATATCGTCATTGTATACTGGACGCACCGATCCGGTAAATACATACCGGATTACCTTCAACGGGTTGCTTTCCCTGTTTTTTGAGGAGCTGAGCAAAGCTGACACAAGAACGTTCGTGTCCAATACCGCAAAATATCTCATGCGTTCTTTTCGCCTTTCTCCGCCCGCGCCGCAGCAATCTCCGCATTGATCTCATCCAGGCTCATTCCCGTCAGTCCATCGTTTTCTGCCTGTCTTCTTAGTTCCATGAAAGCCTTTAGTCCTTCAGGACTGCTGTATTTTGATTGATCGTTCTTTACCTCGAAGGGAATTCCACCCTCTGCCAGACATTTTTTCAGAAAAATCTTTACTGCCGTCGACATATCCAGCCCCAAACTGTCAAAGAGGCTGTTCGCGTCATCACGCAGCTGTGTATCCATTCGCATCTGAACCAGGCTTGTACTCATATAGATCGACTCCTTTTTTCAATACCATTGTATTGCGAATGAATGGTATTGTCAATCTATTGAATCAGCCAAGCCCCAGGCAGGACCTTACTACTCCGTCTGCTCCTTTCACGCAGGCTGCCGTGGCGACCATCGGCATGCACAGGTTAAAGATTGCCAGCATCATCTGCACCGTGATGTCAGCACTGTCGATCGTGAAGTTCAGTGCCGCCGAGGCAAACAGGCCAAAACTCAGCTTGATCGCCAGTGCGATGACAAAGGCTTCCAGACAGTATGCCGTGAAGGTCTTCAACCATGCGATCCCGGTCTGTGAGAATTCGCGCCCGCCGGCAAAGCCCGCGAGCGCTACCGGTGCAAAGGGGATGCACATATAGACCTTGAACAGACGCTTGATTACTGCGACCGCAACCTCGACCCCGGATACGAGAATAGTAAACATTCCCACCAGGCCCCCGATCAGTGCAATCAGTCCGGCAGAGAACCAGAAACTTCCTTCACTTTCACCTGTGTCCTTCAGGGACTCCTCCATACTGTCAAAGACCTGATCCACCGTCTGCTTTTTCTCATCCGACTCTGTGATCTGGATCGTGTGTGCCAATGCAAGCGATGCATTGTTGATGCCACGCACCAGCGACAGGGAATTCGTCACCAGTGATATGGTGATGGCAAAGCGGATGAACATCTTGAACATGGACTCCAGGGTAAACGTGGACCGGATATCAATACTGTCTTTCAGCCATCCGGCTACGAAATAAAAGATCGTAAGCGACCCGGCGATAGCGAGAAACACACCGTATACCGCTGATCCCGATACAATGGACCATGCTCCGAACTGTCCTTCCGGGTTCTTCTGTACAAAGTTCAGAGCGACCTCCGTGCAGCTTTTCCAGATAGAAAATCCGCAGTTCAGAAGGGCTCTTCCCTGCGCGAACATGATGCCGCCCAGCCATGTCAGCATCGGCGACAGGACCGCTTCGTACATCGCATTTGCAGCCTGCCCAAGCTTGTCACCGACCCAGCTTCCGATGCTGGTCATCCAGCCCGGAAGCTTTATTGCCAGCAGCATTGGCTGTATCGTTAATAGCTGCCACATCGTCTCATTCACCTCCCTTCTCCTCAGGGTAAAAGAAAGCACCGGCCAGTGTAACCTGGTCGATGCTCTAAGAAAAAAAATATCTATCAAATACTGTCTGCAGATTTCGGTTTTTGGGAATCAAAGTTCATCCGCCGTGATAAACTTATCACTGCTGATTGCATATTCAGCTCCCTGTTTGACCGTGACATACAGTGTGCCGTCTGGTGTATTCACCTTCACATAGGCATATCCATCCTTGAACTTGTCTGTAATATCGATCTTCTGGTTCATGTAATAGATATATGTCTTTCCACTCTTCTCGTCCGTCTCGACCTCCGGTGAATTCAGTTCCTCCTGCAGTTCCTCTGCGGTCAGCGGGCGTTCCGACCCATCTTTCTCATGGGCAACGCCGCCTCCTCCGACCTGCACCGTCTTCCCATTTTCATCCTTGTAGGTCATTTCATAACTGGTCGCACCATCTTCCTCCGTAACAGTCATCTCTGCGGTCGTCATCTGGCCGTGTGTCCAGATCTGAACCTTCCGCTGGATTCCCCCTACATTATTCGCATAGCAGACTCCGCATCCTGCAATGACCGCAGCTGCAGCAATCAGAGGGCGCAGTGCCCTCACTGCCTTCCGATGACTTCTGTGAAGTTTCCCTGCTGACGCATCCATGCTGACAATCTTTTTTTCTGACGCTGTTCCGGTTTCCATATCCATAGTGCTCTCCTTTCCGATCCGCTGAGCTGCAATCTTTCTGATCCTGTCAGCAGTGATCGATTCGGGAGCTTTGATATGATCAAAAGCATCTCTGTATGATTCCTGATTTGTCATGACCTGTCTCCTCCTCGTTAAGCACATGTCTCAGCATCTTTCTTCCGCGGACAAGCCGCGCGCGAACACTGCTGTCTGTAATATTCAGGATCTTCGCAATCTCCGCGGTTGTATATCCTTCGTAGTAGTAAAGATGAATTGCTGTACGATACTTGTCCGGAAGCTGCAGGACCTCAGATACGAGAGATCTCTGCTCCGGAGTTTCAAAGTCCACTGACTGGATATAGTCTTCCCAGGACACATCTCCTTTTGACCGGAATCTCCGTCTCAGGTCATGTGCCTTGTTCACCGTGATCCGAATCAGCCAGTACTTCAGCTGTGATTCATCTTTAAATTCTCTGTTGTCCGTATAGTACGTGATCAGCGCTTCCTGCACAGCATCCTCGGCATCTGCCGGAACCTGACTGGCGGAGAGTGCCGCCGCATACAGGGAATTCCTGTATTTCCGGACAACATCTTCAAGTGATAACCTCATCGATTGCTCCTTTGCGTTTCCTTTCCTCTGAAGAGCTCTTCACTAATAAAACGTTTCAGAGAACGAAAATGTGACAAAGTCAGGAAAAAATTCACTAGGAACGATCTGCTACAATCCATTGCAGAAAATAATGCTCCTATCAGCACAACATCTTAAATATAGCAGACGGCAATCGCTGCTGTACTGACATCTCAATCACTTCAGCAGATTGATGATTGTCGGTGCCAGACACATCAGGATACCCGCGACGACTTTCTTCAGAGAGTCGGTCTGCTGGGCAGTATCCCTGGACTGGTATGGGAAATCGGTTCTTTCCCTGTGTGACAGGGGTCAATCTTCGTAAAACTGCACGGACCGCTGGCTGGTCATGTTCTTTCCCTGCGTGACAGGGGTCAACCCAGATAAGGAAGTTTGAAGATCAACCAATACAAGATCTTTCCCTGCGGGACAGGAGTCAACCTTTATAGGTCATGATGAAAGCAGAGATCTGGATATCTACACTGAAAGTGAAAGCTTCACAGATGGTATCGATATGGCAAGAAGTGCAATCGGGCTGAATAATTAGTTAAAACAAAATATATAAATGCATTATTATAATGCAGGAATGCCCCCAGTAAAGACGGATCCACACCTACAGTATGGGAAAATTCGAAATACAACAGCCACGCAAGCATTACATTTGATTTTTAGACAGCACAGGAGAGAAGATCTTTGGGGTCGACACTACGCTGCGCTCCAGATCCGACGGAAGTGGAAAATTTATCGCTCTTCCGAGCAAGCTCGGATCTGACGGAAAATACTACAAAGAAGTATCCTGCTCTCGTGAGATCAGCAATCATTTAAACGAAAAGGGCCTGGCACTTTATGATGAAGAGCTTTCAAAGAAAAACAAGGGGATCGTTCAGGAGAACACGCAAAAGCGTGAAAAGAAAAACACACAGAGCAGATAACAATTGAATGCATATGTGTGGAATCTGACTTGGCATATTGATAACATACCCAAAACAATCAAAAATCATGATTTAAGGAAAAGGATCCCCCATTTCAGAAGGGGGATCCTTTGACGATACGGCAAGATTAAGGATCTGCCGTCACGCGAATAATATCATCAATTTTGATGCCGAACATGTCCGCCATAATTACAAAATTGTCAATGGTTGGCATATTGATACCATGACACCATTTCGTAACAGCTACAGGGGACACCCCTATCATATCGGCCGCCTTGGTCCTGGTCATACCATTGCGTTTGAAAATATTCGCGATATTATTCCCCGTCTCCACCATGTCTACACGGGTCATGAGATCACCTTCCTTCTTTAATCATGAAACTAATATACAAGTAGGGGAGAAGGGACTCGAACCCTTAATATCCCGCTTTTGAGGCAGGCCCGTCTACCATCTGCAGCACTCCCCCTTGATAATGGCAACGGAGGGATTTAAACCCTCAAACCCACGGTCCTTATCCGTTTCCATGTTCCAGTTCTGGTACAAATGTATTAATGCTCCTGGAGGGACTTGAACCCTCAACCAAAAGATTTAGGAGCGGAATTTAAGTCCGCTGCGTATTCCATTTCCGCCACAAGAGCAAAGCGGAGACGCCGGGATTCGAACCCGGACGCCGGATATCCGGCCTTTCTGCTTTCGGGGCAGATCTCTTCACCTATTTGAGTACATCTCCATAGCGCCGGCATCCGGACTTGAACCGAAACGCCCTATAATCAGGGTTACTAGAGGTTTAGCAAACCTCTGCCTTACCTATTAGGCTTATACCGGCCAAACGCCGCAGACAGGACTCGAACCTGCATACCCCGAAGGGCTGCCTGCTTTCAAGGCAGGTGCTCCACCAGCTGAGCGACTGCGGCATAAGCGCTGCGCCGGGGATTTGAACCCCGAAAGCGTGGATCACACGACATGCACGGATTCCAACCGTGTGCTGTACCAATTGAGCCAGCGCAGCATAAGTACGTCCTGCGGGACTCGAACCCGGCAACTCGGCCTTGAAAGGGCCGTGTCTTAGACCTGTTAGACTAAGGACGCATATAAGTGGGCCAGGGTGGACTCGAACCACCGATGTTTCTTTGTGGGGGTTTTACAGACCCTTGTCTTCGCCGCTGGACTACTGACCCATGATGACTCCTGAGGGATTCGAACCCTGCATCTCCTGACTGAGAATCAGGTATCCTGACCCATTAGACTAAGGAGCCACAAAAAAAGTCCGAACCGGAAAAATCCGATTCGGACAATGCTTCATAGCAATATATGTGGTCAGGAGATTATACCCTTGGCGCATCGTCATGTCCTGTATGTCGAATTTTTCCATACGAAAACAGTCCCGTTTCTAACGACAGGGACTCAAGGAGTTCGTATGAATAACTCAACATGAACATAGCCACTTTAATATAGCTCCTTTCTTAAATCTCTAATCATAATATACAGGATACCAGAGAAAGAATCAATGAACCTGTAGTTAAATACGTAATTATATGACAGGCAAACATGCCAGTAAAGATAAGTATATTCCATATATAAACACACACGAAAACATAAACATGCCATAAAAACGGGTCACTCATTTTTTCTATGTGATACACCTGCCACTTACTCAGCGGCATCAACGCTTTATCTGGGTAGATACGGAAACACAGCAGTGGGGATTTGCAGATGGTAACGGAGAGCCCGAGAAACTGCCGGATCCGAAAATGGATATCCGCAATTATACGATTGGCGATCATGTGAAGTTCAAGATCAGATATCATGGTTCTGACAAGGAAGAAATCCTCGATGGTATTGTTGAAATCATAGATCATTATCCCGGAGGTCATTCGTCAATTGATGTTATGAGCGGAGATGCTTTGTATAAACATCTTACTTTGGGGTGATGTACTATTGCTTGAACACAAATAAATAGGGTTAAGGAAACTATATAATCTGCCGATATAACAAGTAGCAGATCAGGGCACTGATTTGAAACATGTAATGCATTTGTCCGTACATTGACTTATAATATGGGTAAAAGAAAGGGGCGTGATGATATGGCAGCCAAATCAGCAAATCTTTATGCAAGAATAGAGCCGGATGTTAAAGAACAGGCTGAGGGAATTCTGGCTACTTTGGGGATCCCGGCATCTACTGCTATCAATATGTTTTATAAGCAGATCATTCTAAATAGGGGGCTTCCGTTTGAGGTAAAGATTCCAACTGCGAGACCTGTTGATATTTCGAGAATGAACGCAGAGACTTTGGACATGGAACTTGAGAAAGGATATGCGGATATGCAGGCAGTGCGTACCAAATCTGCAGCTCAGGTTTTTGCGGATATCCGAAGGGATTATAATGTATAAAAACAACAAAATTTATCAAAAAGGAGGCTTCGTGCACATGTGTGGGTAGGAAATAGCCTCTGCCTACCATAATAACAATTGAAAAGGTCATCGGACTCTCGTAATGTATAGCTGTCGAAGAAATACAGAACGGAGATTCCAATGACCTCA